>Ga0315294_10000081_pt1 | contig 94758 bp, 106 predicted proteins | sample YL17G13_40_MG_FD_203626 | JGI IMG/M metagenome (GOLD analysis project Ga0315294, IMG submission 203626) | Sediment microbial communities from Yellowstone Lake, YNP, Wyoming, USA - YL17G13_40 | ecosystem: Environmental > Aquatic > Freshwater > Lake > Sediment | place: USA: Wyoming | collected... | reverse complement strand
GCATGAACTTTTATCTGACTGGCTACTGTGCTAGCTATTGGCTCATTAATAAAACCAGCCTTAGTTTTTTCGGCTTTAAGTAATGCGATAGAAGTTTCATCGCATGATGTTTCAATCCCTAAAATAAGAACCTGCCTCGCTTTGCTCGGCAGAACCTTTTTTCTCGCTTCGCTCGAAATAATCATGATAAATGGTGGCGCCAATGGGATTTGAACCCATATTACGGGATTGAAGGCCCCGTGTCCTGACCAGGTTAGACGATGGCGCCAAAAACTTCTTTTAATATAACAAAAAACCTTGATAATCTCAAGGTTTTTTGTTTTTTAGCTTCATTTATTATTTATTAGCACTGTCTTCACTGCCACTCTTTTGTAGGCTACGCCCACTGGCCAACAGCTCTGTAAAATCAAAATTGGTTTATTTTCAGGAGGAAAAATTGTTTCTGTAGTCTCATTGCCTTTTGGCCAAGGTAAAAAGATTTCTTTCTCTTGAACTTCAAAAACTAAAGGTTTTTGCTCCCAATAAACATAAATTCTATCACCTATTTGTAATTCTGATAAGAGAGAGAAAACTGATTTGTATTTACCTGGCTGCCAAGGATATTGAGAGGAATGGCCAATGATAATAGAATATCCCTGGCCAGGCAAAGCTGAGCCAGGATAAAGGACAACTCCTTGTTTTAATTTTTCGTAAATCAATTTCAAATCAAGAGTATCTATTTTCCAAATTGGAGCTTTAATGTCAAATTCAGGTAATTCCAAAATATTAGAAGTTTGAGCTTCAAGAGGTAAAACAGGTAAGGTAATTATTTCCTTATCTTGCTGATTCTCTGATAAAGAACTGGTTGTTATGCCAAAAGGATGAGGAGATTTTGTTATTTCTTTTTTTACTAATTCTGCTAAATGACGAATTTTATAAGAAACTATGGAGCCAAAAGCAGTGCCATTAAAAATAAAAAAAACGATAATAAAAATTATCGCAAATATTCGACTAAAAAGTTTTAAATCACGCCTAAAATTTTTAGTTGAAAGCATATAAAGAAACTTACGAAATCACTAATTGTCCTATGAATCTTTCTAAGTGAAAAGCAAAAAAAGCAGCTCCGATAAAAATTAATATCCCGCCTCTTAAAACTATTTCTGAAAATTCAAAAGGAATAGCCCTTTGATTTAAAATAATACCTAAAATTACTATTGAACCTAAGATAATTAAACCAAAGGCAATAATCTTATTAAGAACATCCATTTGAATTCTGGTATCTGTTTGAATGTTACCGACAATTGGAGGATTAGTAGTAGCTAAAAGAGTAATTGGTGTTTCTGTAGTTGAAGGGAATATGGTCGTAACTGTAGTAAGCACAGTAGTTGACACCTCCTTTTTCTCTTCTCCCAAAACTTCTTTTTCAACGCTAGGGGAAACAGTGATACTAGGATTAGCTTCAACTAAACCTGGTTTGGTAGTTTCTGTTGTTGGTTTGACTTTCCCAGTTTGAGGACTACCAAATAATTGAACGACAATTGGCTGATTAATTCCTTGTTTAGAAAAATCAGCTGGCAAAACTGCAATGCCTATATCTTGGTAATTGTCATTTAAAAGATTTTCCCGATGGCCTGGAGAATTAAGCCAGGCTCTAACCACCTCTTCACTATCAATAAAATTCATGGCTAAATTTTCTCCAGCATAATGATAATTATAACCAGATTTATTGATCCAATACCATGGAGAAACACCAGTGGGACTAAAATGGCTAAAATAGTTATTTTGAAACATATCTTCAGCTTTTTGCTTAGCAGCTGCATCCAATAAAGGATTTTCTTTTAAGGGAGAAAGTCCGTATTGCTGTCTGATATCATTGGTTAAAGCAATAATTTTTTGAGCATTCAGATCGGCAAAAAGAGCTGATTGCTGGATCAAAATTAATTGAAAACTGCACAGAACTTTTGATAAAAGAAATAAGAGAATACAAATACAAATTACCCTGTCTTTTAAAACACCGGGCTGAAAATTATTCTCTTTATTCGGCCAAAACCAATTCTTAATTTTGAACAGTATTTTCATATTTATTCTATATTATAATATTACAATAAATTTGTCCTTATTGCTAACGCAATAAGGAATCAGGGCAAATTTTTTATGAAATGTATCGGCTCCGCCGATTAATCTAAAAAACATAATAAATTTCTCTTAATTTCTATTAATTTCAATGAAATTCTAATTATGCCTAATTATACCATATTTTTTAGTATTTGGCAATAGCTGATTTTTGTGTTTCCATAAAAATAATATTTTACAAAAAGAAACCCTGTTCATCGGCTGAACAGGGTTGATACTTTCTACTAAGTTCTTAATTCTTATTATGAACATTTGGAATGAAAGTCATTTTGTTTATCTTTATTCTTCCAATAGGCGAAATAGAGATAATTTTCTCCTGGGGCTATAAATATTGCCTCAACGTGACTTTCCTCGCCACAATAGTCAACAATATATACATATATTGTTTGGTTGCAAGGAACGTTAGGAATTATTGCTTCTGGCTTTAATAGGTAGTGTATATCTTGGCCTGTTGACTGGCCATTTATATAGATAGTGCCCCAGACATTTTTCAAGAGATCTTCCCAAACCCAGTCTCCTGTAGTAATTTTTAAAGAACAACTTTGGCTAACAGGAGGACAAGTAGGGCAGCAACATCCAGTTAAAAAAATAATTCCCGCCAAAACTACCAGAATCAATGCAAACTTTTTCATTACTATTCACTCCTTTCTAAAGAAATTTCGTAAATTCTATATACTGTTGGTCCTTTATCATGACCATAAAACCAGAAACCAAGCAAAAACCCAATAACAATAAAAAATAATCCAATAATTGCTAATTTCATATTCATTTCTTTACCTTCTTTCTTTTTATTATTTCTTAATTCACTTAAAGCATCTGAAACGCCTTTATTTATCAATATTAAGTTGTCAATAAATGCTGATTAAATTATAGTTAAATTATAGCAAAATTCTCATAATTTGTCAATAGAATCTTAGAATTATAAAATAGACCTCCTCGCTTGACAAATATCATATTATATGATAGTATGATAAACATTCAAATTATAGATTGACAAATATCATATTATATGATAATATGATAAACATTCAAATATAAAATATAAAAAATATTATGATAAAATCATCAAATTATATGAAAACAAAAAAATATATATCTCCGGGATTAATTTTGGGAGGAATTTTGCTGTTTGGATTAATAAGCCCTACTTTTGTAGATGCCCTTATAATTGTTACAGGCCCCACCACAACTACAGTCCATCACACCACAACTACTACTCAATCTCAATATAGCTGTACACAATGTAGAGATACCACTTGTTCATTAAGAATTTCGAGCACTCCTTGTGCTAATACATGTAGAGCTAATAGTGATTGTCAAGCACCTACAACCACTCATCCTCTTTGCCATGATTCTTCCTGTACAACTACAACTACTCAACCTCTTTGCCATGATTCTTCTTGTACAAGATATTCTTGCAATACTTCTACCTATCAATGTTATGTAAATACTAATGGGGCTTACGCCACTTTAAATGATTGTACAGCTAATTGTAAAGCTCCTTGCCCTAGATATACCTGCAATACTAATTATCAATGCGTAGTAGATCCTAATGGACAGTATACTTCCTTAAGCACTTGCAATGCTAACTGTAATGCACCAATAAGATATGCTTGTAATACGAACACATATCAATGTTATGCAACTGCTAATGGACAATATACTTCCTTAAGCACTTGCGATGCTAACTGTAATGCACCTTGTCCCAGATACACTTGTAATTCTAATTACCAATGCGTAGTAGCTTCTAATGGACAATATACTTCTTTAACAACCTGCCAAAATAACTGCATTGCACCAACAAGATATTCCTGTAACACTTCTACTTATCAATGTTATCAGGCTACTCTTGGCTCTTATGCTTCATATAATGATTGTTTAAATGCTTGTCAGCCACCTGTAACTAGATATACCTGCAATACTAATTATCAATGTGTATCAGATTATAATGGACAGTATGCTTCTTTAAGCGCTTGTCAAAATAACTGCCAACAAATAATTCAACCTTTATATGTCTCTTGCTATGCTTCTCCAAGTACTGTTTCAACTAATCAAACTGCAACCTTCTATAGTAATATCAGTGGCGGCAGCGGCAGTTATACTTATTACTGGAGCGGTTATGCTTCTGGTAATGGTTCTTATTCTCAAACAAGTTTTAGTTCTTCTGGAACTTACACTGCTAATTTAGCTATTTATGATTCTAATGGCAGAAGCGGCAGTACTTCTTGTAGCATCAATGTTCAAGGTCAATCAATCCTTACTCCCACTTTAAATTTCTGGGCTGATAAATACACTTTAAATCAAGGAGAAGCTACTTATCTTCGCTGGACATCTAATAATACTAATTATTGCGTGGCTTCTAATGGTTGGAGTGGCAGTAAATCCACTTCTAACTATGAGTCAACTGCTCCTAACAGCCAGACCACTTATACTTTAACTTGTTATGGTAATGGCGGCCAAGTTACTCAAAGTTTGACTCTTTATGTGATTTCCCCAACCACTACCATCAACTTCACTAAATTAGGAAGAAATCTTTCTAACGGTGATAGAGTTTATTCCAAAGTAATTCGCGTGGCTCAAGGTGATATTATTGAATTCTATTTAACAGTGGCTGCCGGTAGTTCTGCTGATCTTCAAAACGTAGTTCTTACTGATAATTTACCTTCAGTATTAAATTATCAAAGTGGTACTACTAAAGTAGATGGTATTATCCAAACAGATGGGATTATTACTACTGGCTTGTCTTTAGGTACTATTGCTAGAGGCACTTACAAAACAATTGTTTTCCAGGTTCTCAGTAATAATCCTGGCACCTATTTAACTTATACTAATACAGCTCAAGTTACTGCTTCTGGTGTTAGTGCTATTTCTGATAGTGCTACTATCACTTTTGGCTTAGTCGCTGGAGCTAGTACTGTTCAAACTGGCGCTGAAGATTCTCTATGGTTTTCTTTCATTATCAGTATGGGTTTAGCTTTCTTAACCTGGTATTATCTCAAATTTAATCCTCAGGGTAAATTAGTTTTAGCTAAAGTGGAAAATAAAATTAGAGATATTCGTTTGGATTCTCTACGTCGACAAATAAAAAGATAAATTGATTTAATAAACAAAAACTGCCCTGAGTTTATCGAAGGGCAGTTTTTGTTTTAGGGTGGCATAGGAGATTCGAACTCCTCCTCAGGGTTTCACAGACCCTGGTGCGAACCACTACACTAATGCCACCATCAATTCTTTTTTTATTTATTATTGGCTTTTAAAATTAATCTCCGAGCATAACCCCAATCAATGCTGAGTTTTCTACCTATCGTTCTATATGATAATCCTTTATTTCTTAATTCTTTTGCTAATTTTTTTCTCTTTTCTAAAACAAGTTTCTTTTGATGCTGAATTTTCATATTTTTCTTTAATGCAGGCAGAACACGATTCACAAGTTGCTTCTTAACAATTAGATATGGTGTAATATGTAAAATAAAGCTATAGACATCTTCTTGTTTTGAAATATAAAAGACCCAGCTATCTTTCCAGTGTATTTTTCTTTTCTTTATTTTAATTATATGACCACTTTTTAAAAACCCCTGGATATTAATTAAAACCTCTTCGTTTGCTTGAGCTATATAAATCCTATATCCTTTACCATTATGAGTTAGAGCTCCTTCCCCATCAAAAAATCCAGCAATATAATACCAATTCATATAACTTGATGGTATCATATCTGTGGTTAACTTTGCAAGTCTTTCAACATATACAATCCACAAAATAATTATTTAATATTCGCTCCTAAATTAATCAATCTTTCTTTTAATCCTTCATAACCTCTTTCAATAGTTTCAATACCAGTTAATTCTGATTCTCCTTCAGCTATTAAAGCAGCGATTAAATAGGAAAAACCTGCTCTTAAATCAGGGACTTGTATTTTTGCCCCTTTCAAAGGTGTTGGCCCTACAATAATAGCGCTGTGCAAAAAATCTTTATGACTAAAACGACAAGGCCTACTGCCAAGACATTCTCTAAAAAGATAAATCTTAGCACCCATTTTATTCAAAGCATCAATATAACCAAAACGATTTTCATAAACTGTCTCGTGAATAATCGAAACCCCCTCAGCCTGAGTTAAAACAATGGTAAAGGGTTGCTGCCAGTCAGTCATAAATCCAGGATGAACTTCTGTTTCCAGAGCCACTCCTTTTAATTTAGTACTATCAAAAAATCTAATGCCATCTTTTAAAATTTCAAACTTTCCGCCAATTTTTTTGACCCAGTTCAGAAAAGTAATCAAATATCTTTGCTCTGCACCTCTGATAAAAATATCACCTTTGTTAGCAATGGCTAAGGAAGCAAAAGAGGCAGCTTCAATCCTATCATTCATTATTCTAAAATGAGCGCCATGAAGATTTTTTACTCCTTCAACAATCCAAGTTCGATTAACGTCTTGATAAATTACTGCGCCCATAGCTTGTAAAAACAAAGCTAAATTCTCAATTTCTGGCTCAATCGCTGCATTTTTAATCACGGTTGTGCCAGTCGCTAAACTGGCTCCCAAAAGAATATTTTCTGTTGTTCCCACGCTAGGATAATTCAGCTGAATGGTTGTTCCTTTTAAACCTTTACTTTTCACCGCATAATTACAATCATTAAGTTCAATTTCTGCTCCTAATTGTTTATAAGCATCAAGGTGAAAATTTACTGGTCGTTCGCCAATCTTACAACCTCCTAAAGTTGGTACTTCTGCCTGCCCAAATTTATGAAGCAAGGGACCAAAGAATAAAATGGGAACACGATTTTTGCCGCTATCCTCTAAGGGCACTTTATATGTTTTCAAGGTAGTAGGATCAATTTCTAAAATATTTTTATCAAGCCATTGATATTTCACTCCTAAAGAGCGGCATATTTCTAAAGTTACTTCAACATCACCAATTTGAGGAATGTTTTCCAAAACTGATTTGCTATCAGCTAAAAGAGAAGCAATAAGCGCTTTAGTAGCAGCATTTTTAGCTCCAGATAATGTTATCTCGCCTTTAAGAGTTTTGCCGCCAACAATGCGATATGATTGAGTCATAAAATTTGAAATCTCTTCCTGAAAACATTATAAGCCATTAAGCCTTTTCTTTCAAGTAAAAATCTGATACAATATTAACCAAACTAAAAATTTGAATTCAGCCCCTGTAGCGCAATTGGATAGAGCGAAGGGTTTCTAACCCTTAGGTTGCAGGTTCGAGTCCTGCCAGGGGCACTCCGGGGACTGGCCTAATGGTAAGGCGTCTGGTTTGGGACCAGAAGATTGGCGGTTCGAGTCCGCCGTCCCCGACTGAAACAGATGAATACGAAAAAACAATTGGCAAAAAATCACCAGCAACTTTTACGGGCAAGCCAGTTGAACTTGGTGGTAGTTTAGGCAGAACTAAAGCTACTGGTAGAGACGAAGTTATAGTTTTAGAAAATCTCGTGAAACAAATAAGCAAAGATTATCAAACCGTTGCTGTTCAAGGATTTGGAAATGTTGGTTATCATTTTGCTAAAATTACCGGAAAAACAATTTAGCATTTTATTCCAATTAGATTATTAAAAACCAGAGATTAATCTCTGGTTTTTTGTTTTTAAGTCTCTTTAAAGTAAATTAATTATTGGCACAAAATGAGCAAAAATTAAGCCACCTATAATTCCTACCATCCACATAATCAAAGCGCAATTTAAAACTATTTTCCATTTAATAACTTTAGAAACACCCAACATTGAAGGCAAACTTAAAGCAGGACCAGTTAATAAAAAGGCCAAAGCCGGTCCAGTTCCCATTCCAAAACTTAATAATTCTTTCACAAAAGGAATTTCCACTAAGGTCGGGGTATACATTACTACTCCCATGATGGAAGCTAAAGCAATCTGCCACATTCCTTGACCTAAATAACGAGAAATAATTTCTGGTTTTAAGAAAATCTTGACAATTCCAATAATAAAAATTCCAATAAGGACTAAGGGCAAAATCTTTTTTACAAAGTCTAAAACATTTTTTAACCATTCAATTAAATCTTTTTTCAAATCTAATGGCTTCTTCTGATATTCAATTTTCAAAGTAGAAATTTCAGCTGCATCTTCTTTTCCCCATATTTTTTCTATAATTAAGCCAGTAATCACTGCGGCACTTAAAGCTAAAACAATTCTTCCCACCACAAATTTCCAAGATAATAAACTAAAAGTTAAAATTATCGCTGCGGGGTTAATAGCTGGAGTGGCTAAAAGAAAAGTTATGGCTGGTCCTAAACCAGCCCCTCTTTTTTTAATCGCTGCAAATAAAGGAATAATGGAACAGGAGCAAACTGAAAGCAATGGTCCGCCAAAAGCAGCGATTAAATAGGCCTTAGGGCTTCTTTTTCCTAAATGTTTAATAATTAATTCCTTAGGAATAAAAGTTTCCACTGCACCAGCAATTAAAAACGCCATTCCTAAACAAAACCAAGCTTTCTCTAAATAACTTAAAAGAGTTAAAAAGGGAATCTGCCACCACGGTGTTCCTGGTAAAACTGGAAAGGGTTCTTTGGGATAAATGCCCTGCTTGATTAATCTACTTTTCGAAAAAGCACTATACCACTCATAACCAACCAAAGTAGCTAAAATCAAAAGAATTAATACTAAGCCAAAAATTATTCTTCTATTTTTCATAGTTTAATATTTTTATTTCAAATGAAGCGAGAAAAAAGGTTCTGAGCGAAGCGAAGGTTCTTATTTTTTTATTTATTTTTTTTCGTTAACCAAGTTTTGATTTCTTCAACCGAAGGAATACGACCCATGGCTTTAATTCCATCATCAATAGCAATCGCCGGTGTTAAAGCGATTCCCATTGTAATAATTTTATCGATCTCGTAGATATGCTCGACTTGAGCATCTTTTAAACCTAATTCTTCCACTGCTTTTTTCGCTTGAGCTTCCAGCAACTGGCAATTAGGGCAGCCAGAGCCCAAAATTGTAATCTTCATAGTTTTATATTTTTTAAATTTTCTTTTGAGTTAATATTTTATTAAACAATTTTAAGTATTTGTCAACGACCTTTTGATTTAAAGAATAGAATATTTTTACCCCCTCTTTTTCAGAGGAAAGAAAATTATAGTCTTTTAAAACTTTTAAATGATGAGAAACAAGATTTTGAGGTAATTGCAAAATTTTACAAATTTCACAAACACATCGCTTTTGCTGCTTTAAAAGACATAAAATCTTTAAACGATTTTCAACGCCAATTGTTTCTAAAAAACTAGCTAGTTTTATATTTATATCTTTAGAATTTTTATGGCTACAAGAAATTAATTTCATAATAATCTATCAATGAAGATTGATATATTTTAAATAATACTCGCTTAAATATGAAAGTCAAGTGTTTGTAATAAAACTTAAATTTTTATATAATTTAAAAAGGGCCTGTAGTAAAGTGGCATTACGCGGCATTCGCATTGCCGAGGCAGGGGTTCGATTCCCCTCAGGTCCACTCTTCTCAAAAATATGTCTCAATCTTTAACTTGGGTAGAAATTAGCAAGAATGCCATTAATTATAATCTCAAGCAATTCAGAAAATTAATTGGACCGAATAATCTTTTAATGCCAGTCATTAAAGCCAATGCCTATGGCCATGGTTTTTTAGAAATGGCGAGAATCTGTAATCAAAATAGAAACGTTGATAGAATCTGCGTTGTTAATTTGGATGAAGCTTTAATCTTAATAAAAAACAAAATTAGAAAACCAATAATGATTTTGAGTTTTTATGATTTGGATAAAAACAGACTTAAAGATGCTGTCAAAAATAATGTCATTTTCCCTCTCTATGATTTAAAACAAGCAAAGATTCTCAATTATTTAGGCAAGAAAAATAAGAAGAAGATTAAGGTCCATCTAGAAGTAGATACTGGCACTTCAAGAACTGGTGTAATGCCTAAAGAAGTCTTAGGCTTTGTGAAAAAAATGCGAAATTATCATCTTTTAGAACTCGAGGGTATTTGGAGCCATTTTGCTTCTAGCGAAGAAGATTCTCAATATACAAGGAAACAGCTAAAAATTTTTACCACACTCATCAAAGAATTAGAAAAAAATAAGATTCAAATACCTCTGAAACATATGGCTTGTTCAGCCAGCAGTGTTTTATATCCCCAATCAATTTTAAATGGAATCAGGTTGGGTATAAGTTTCTATGGCTTATATTCTGGCCCAAAAGAAAAAACCAAAATTAAACTCAAGCCAGCGCTTTCCTGGTTTACTCGTATTATTCAAATAAAAGAATTGCCTCGCAACACTAAAATTGGTTATGGTAGTACTTATATTACCAGAAAATCTACTAAAATAGCTGTTTTACCAGTTGGATATTGGGATGGTTATGACAGAAAATTATCTAATCAAGCAAAGGTAATTATCCACCATAAAAAATGTTCTATTCGAGGTAGAATATGTATGAACCTTTGCATGGTAGATATCACCCAAATTAAACAAGCAAAAGTTGGGGATAAAGTCTTTTTACTTGGAAAAGATAAAAAATCTCAAATCAGTGCTGAAGATTTGGCTCAGATAATAGGCACTAATAATTGTGAAGTAATCACAAGAATTAATCCTTTGTTACCAAGAATTTACCTAACATAATGAAATGTTTCACATGAAACATTTCATAAGTCTGAGATCTCGTTTTCTGGCTTAATAGAGCGCCAACCAGGTTCTGAAGTCCGGGTCTGCCCATGGTTAAGCCATTTCCTAGAGGTTTGGGGTTATTTTCATCTTAATTTGTTTCACGCTTTGTTTCACACAATGTTTGGTGTGAAACAAATCAATTAAAATTCTAAATAAACATCCTTATAATGACGGATCTCAGGTTTTAAAGTATTCTTTTGTATTTCTATGGCTAGAAAATCAAATCTCCAGGGTCTGTCTTCTAAATGATATTGACTTAAAAAACTCAAAATTACTCTTTTTATTTTTTTTATTTTTCTTTCTGTTAATTCTTCTTCTGGTAAAATCTGAGAAAAACTATGATCAGTGATAGTTTTCACTTCAAGGAAAACTGTTTCTTTGGTTTTTTTGTCATAAGCAACAATATCAATTTCGCCCCACTTTTTTCTATAATTTCTTTTGATGATTCTGTATTGGTTTTGGAGAAGATAGGATGCTATTAAACTTTCTCCAAAATTTCCTATTTTGATATTATCCATCCTCCTATTAACATATTATCATTACCATGCTATGATATGGTGATTCTTAATTAACTCCATTATATCTTATTGGATTTGACTTTTAAAGTTGATTTGCTATAATAAATCTCAGAGAAAGATCGCGTGTCGCGATCTTTATTTATAAAACTATGATTGATTTAAAATTATTAAATCCTTTAATCCATCAAATCTCTGAAGAAAGAGGGTTACCAGAGGAAAAAATATTTGAAGCCGTAGAAGCAGCTTTAGCTGCTGCTTATAAAAAAGAGTATGGGAAAAAACCTCAAATCGTCAGAGCTAAAATCGATCCTCAAACTGGTGAGGCGAAATTTTGGCAGGTCAAAATTGTGGTTGATAAATCAGAAATTCTGAATCCAGAAGAAGAAGAAAATTTAAAAATAGAATGCAACGAAGAAACAGAGAACAAAAAAATAAAATTCAACTCTGAAAAGCATATTCTTTTAGAAGACGCAAAAACAATCAAACCTAAAATTAAAGTTGGGGAAGAATTAATTTCCTCTTTGGAAGTAAGAGATGATTTTAGTCGTATTGCTGCCCAAACAGCAAAACAAGTTATTCTCCAAAAGCTTCATGAACTAGAAAAAGATAACATTCTTTTAGAATTCAAAGAAAAAGAGGAAAAAGTAGTGAGCGGTATTATTCAAAGAATTGAAAAAAGAGTTATTTATGTTGATCTTGGCAAAACTTTCGGAGTTCTCTTCCCAAATGAAGGTATTCCTGGGGAACATTATAAAATTGGTGAGCGCAAAAAATTCTATGTTCTGCGATTAGAAGATAGAGGCCGTGGTCCAGTTATTATTCTTTCTCGGGCTCATCCAAAATTCGTCTCTAAACTTTTTGAGATGGAAGTACCAGAAATTTCTGAAGGAGTAGTGGAAGTAAAATCTATCAGCCGAGAACCTGGTAATCGAACGAAAATTGCGGTCAGTTCTAAAGAAGAAAATATTGATCCAGTGGGTTCTTGTGTGGGTCAAAAAGGAACAAGAGTAGCTACTATTATTGATGAACTAAATGGTGAAAGAATTGACATCATTCCTTATTATGAAGAACCAGCTAAATATGTATCTGCTTCTTTAGGACCAGCTAAAGTGAAAGAAACCGAAGTTATCCCGGAGAGAAGGGAAGTAAGAGTCTTTATTCCCCCTGAACAAATCTCTTTAGCTATTGGAAAAAATGGTCAGAATGTCCGTTTAGCTGCTAAATTAACTGGCTGGAAAATAGATATTCGTTCGGCTATCGCCCCAGAAGAAACAGTAGAAGGAGGTATTGCTGAAGCTGAGGAAAAACAAATTGAATCTCAAAAAAACGAATCCACAGAAGAAAAAATGATTTAGAAGATTAAAATTTAATTTTTATAAAATCAAAATGGAATTTCAAACTAAGCCTTTAGAAAAATCAAAAATAGAAATCATTATCAATCTCAATGACGAAGACTTGCTTCCTTTTAAAACTAAAGCTTTAGAAGAATTGGGAAGCAAATTAACCCTTCCCGGCTATCGACAAGGAAAAACTCCTTTAAATTTAGTAAAAAACCATTTTTCGGCAATAGAAGTTTATGAAAAAACTGCTGTTTTTGCTTTGGAAAAATTTTATCCGCAAATTATCGAAAACAATAAAATTGAAGCGATTGGCCAACCTATGGTTAATATCACTAAATTAATTCCTGAGTCATTAGTGGAATTCAAAGTTGAAGTTGCTATTTTACCTCACTTAAAATTACCAGATTATAAAAAAATCGCCAAAAATAAACAACAAAATAAAAAAGAAGTTTCTGTGGATGAAAAAGAAATCGATGAAGCCTTAAAATGGCTACAAAAAACCAGGCAAATTATAAATCAAGAAACAAAAGAAAAAGAAATTCCTTCTTTAGATGATAAATTTGCCCAATCTTTAGGTAAGTTTAAAAATTTAGAAGAATTAAAACAAAATATTCGAGATAGTCTAAGAATAGAAAAACAGGCTAAAGAAAAAGAACAATGGCATTTGAAAATAATAGAAGAAATTATTTCTCAAATAGGGGAAGAAATCCCAGATCTTTTAATCCAAGCTGAGCAAGAAAAAATGTTAGATGAACTTAAAATCCGAGTCGGAGAAATGCAACTTCCATTTGAAGAATATCTAAAACAAATTAAAAAAAACGAGGAGGAAATAAAAAAAGAGTTTCAGCCTTTAGCTCTTAAAAGGGTGAAAATGTCCCTTATTCTTAAAGAAATTGCTCAATTAGAAAAAATCGAGGTGAAAGATAAAGAAATAGAAAATAAAACTAATGAAATTCTCAATCACTTACCAGATCCAAGTTTAAAAGATAAAATTAATCTTGAGGAATTAAAAATTTTTGCTTTAGGTTTGATAAGAAACGAGAAGGTTTTCGAGTTATTAGAATCACAATAATCAAGCCTACCAAAAACATTATCATTCCTATTTTATCCCAAAGATTGTAACCGAATTGTAAAGTCACCTCCCTTTGAATAGGAATCACCATCATAAATGAGGGGCTAATTAAATAAGGACCCTTGCCTCCAATAACTTTCCAACCTGGAAAATAAGTAATTTTTACGAGATGGGGCTGATAAAGATTCTCAGTTTCAAAAGTAAGAGAATCTTTTTTTATTTCTTTAATAATAATTGTTCCTTCAGATTGAAAATTGCTTTTTAGAGAATTTGTTATTTCGAGCGGAGCGAGAAAAAAGGTTCTGAGCGAAGCGAGGGTTCTTATTTCCTCAAATTCTATCTTATTTTGATAAAAAACCAAAAACTTGGAAAAATCCATTTCTTTGTACCAGTTGATCGATTCATCCAGCCATTTTTTATTTTTTGACTTTAACTCTATCTGCGGTATTAAACTTACTAATTCAGAATGAGGCACCTGATAAACATTAAACTCATTAATATTTTTTAATTTAACGAGGTATTGATCAGCTAATTGTTTAATCTCTGGTGTAAAAGCAAGAAAATATTGAGCGCCAAAAAGTTGTAAATGTTTTACTCCGTTTTCAAAATTAAATGAAGGATATTGCATTCCTGCAATGGCAGCTGTGGGCGTTTTAGTTGTCTCTGCTTGATTAATAAAGTGAAAATAACCAGAAATGGAAGACTCAATTAATAAACCTTCAAAAGTAGAATGATCAGTCCAAATTGGCAAATTTTCCAAAATTCTAGGCGTGCCAAATTTATCGTATTCTCCACGATATTCCCACATTATCCTTCCTTGCGGTAAAGTTTTTAAATAAACGAATAATTGTTCTATCTCTGACCAAGAAGTTTTCTTCTCAAACCCTTCGTAATTCCATTTCAGCCAAAAAGGAATATAAGTAATAGTAGCTGGTAGATAAATTATCAGGAAATACAAAGAGAATAATATTACTAAAAAAGAGGCTATCAATGATTGCCTTAATTCTTTGTTTGGCTTTCGCCTTGCCAATAATGTCCCTAAATCTTTAAACCAGCTTCCCAAACCATAAGCAGCTAGCATAAGACTAGTCATTAAAATAAATGGCAAAAATCTGGTATTCCAGATACTAGAATGATTAAGCAAAAGAAAAGGAATAAAAGAAGCAATCATAATATAAACTAAAAGAAAAATTCTTCTTTCTCTTCTAATCAAAGCATAAATTAAAGATATGCCAGCTAAAAGTTCAAAAATGATTAATGATGAAGGAAAAATTTCTTCTAAGTTTATTACCTTGGTCCAACTCATTTTCGAGGCATAACCCAAAAGAGCAATAAAAGGCAAAGACCAAAAAGCCGTTAAGCTAAAAGCTAAACCGAAAATTTTAATCAATAACCAAAATGTTTTTTTCGCTTCCTTGGCAATAAGAACCCTCGCTTCGCTCAGAACCTTTTTTCTCTCGGAGTTTACACTGAGCAAAGCGAATGTGCTCGAAATAATTGCTCCTAAAAACATTAATCCTCCTACTAAAATTGCTGCGATCACTGAAAAAGGATGCACTAAAACCATTAAACTCAAAATGATAATGGTTATAAAAGAAAGATCTTTTTTCTTCAAATCTCTGAATAAAAGACCGATGAAAATGAAAAACAAAGCAAAACCAAAAGAATAAGAAAACTCGCCTGCTAAAGTACTGGGAATGTTGCCGCCATAAATAGAAAATTTTTCCAAAAATAGGTAGCCAAGGCTTAAAACTGCACCCAAAGAAGGAATAGGAAATTGGAAATCCAAAAGATGAAGACAAAGATAAACAGCTAAAGGTAAAAGCAGCGTACCTAAAAGAGTAATTATTTTAAAAGCAACATTAAAGGGAATAATGAAACTTAAAATATCATTCAAATAATAAAGCAAAGGCGGATAAAAATATAAAAAAGGAAACCCAGCGTACCAATCAGGCGACCACCATTTTAATTTTGGGAAAATCTCGTGGCTATACCAAGCAACATAATTATGAGAACCCGTATCACCGCCAGAAACCATGGTATTAGAAAAAACTAAATGCCAAGGAATAGTTTTTATTAAAAAACCATAAAGACAAGCAAAAGCAAGAAGAATAACAATGATTTCTAATCTACTTTTTTTCATAATAATGATGAAGCCTAATTTTAAATAGATCGAAAAACATCTTCATAATGCCCTTTAAATTAAACTTGGAAGGACCAAAATTCTGTTGTTTAATAAGAATAGTTTTGACTGAATACTCTAATTTTCGGCTTAAATAAAGAATTTCTACATCAATGGCAAATTGATCAGTGAAAGTCAAAGAAAAAATTGTTTTGCCAGCTTCTCTCTTAAAACCCTTTAAACCAGCTTGAGTATCAAAGTAATGAAAGCCAAATGATATTTCTAAAAATAAGTACAAGAGAGGTCTTAATAATTTCTTCAATAATTTATCATTGTAGAAATCGTGGCGCTCACCAATAACAACCTCTGCTCCTGTTTTTAATTCTTGAAGCGCATCTTTAATACTTTCAATTCCATAAGGCAAATCATCATCAGTAAAAATAAGATATTGGCCATTCGCCTCCTTGAACCCTTTCTTTAAACTAAAACCCTTACCTTGGTTTTTTTCGTTTTCCAAATAAACAATCCGATTACCAAAAATATTTTTAATCTTTTCAGTGTTATCTTGGCTGCCATCATTAATAACAATAATTTCCGCTTCAGGAAAATACTTTAATAAAATATCGATAGTCCTTTGCAACCATTCTTTTTTTTGATAAGAGGGAATAATAATTGATAATTCTTTTTGATTCATTTTAAAGATAGCTTTTTTATTATACTAATTAAATTAAAAAATGCCAAACAAGAGTTTGACCCCCACACCATAACAAGAGTATATTCCACTAAATTTATGCCTTTAGTATTCGTTCTTGTTTGGTGTGGGGGTTTGACAGCTTTAAAGAAAACATCTATATTATTAGTAAAGAAACATTATCATCTAAGTAAAGTTATGGAAGAAAATTATTCTAACAATATGGTTTTAGTGCCGACGGTTATAGAAAAATCCAATATTGGTGAAAGGGTTTATGACATCTATTCCCGGCTTTTAAAAGAAAGAATTGTCTTTTTAGGCGGACCCATTGATGATGCCTTAGCTAATACTATTATTGCCCAATTGCTCTTTTTAGAACACGAGGATCCAAAAAAAGACATTCTTTTATACATTAATTCTCCTGGCGGCTCGGTAACTGCCACCTTAGCTATTTATGACACGATACAATGTGTCAAGCCAGATGTGGCTACTTTTTGTATGGGCATGGCTGCTTCTGGCGCAGCAGTACTTTTAGCGACTGGCAAAAAGGGCAAAAGATTTGCTTTACCCAATTCTGAAATTTTGCTTCATCAGGTAATGGGCGGAGCTGAAGGCCAAGCCACAGAAATAGAAATTGCCGCTAAACAAATTATTCGAGTAAGAACTCAATTGAATCAAATTCTGTCCAAACATACTAATCAACCTATTTCCAAAGTGGAAAAAGATACTGATAGAGATTTTTGGTTGACACCAGAAGAAGCAAAAAAATACGGAATTATTGACGAAATTATAAAAACTAAAAAATAATATTATGGGAATTGAACAAATACCAGACATTAATAAAACACGCGAGGAAATAGATAAAAAGAATGCTGAAATGGAAAAAAAAGAACGAGAAAGAATAGAGGAAGAATATAAGAGATTATCAGAACAAGAGAAACCAACTGAAGAACCAATTGAAGAAAACCTAGTAGAAGAAAAAAAAGAAGAAATAAAAGAATGGAATAAATCTGAAACAAAGGAGCCAAAAGAAAAGCTAGTAGAAGAGAAGAAAGAAGAGCATAAAGAAGAAAAAAAGGAGAAAGGAGAAAAAGAAAAGGAAAAAGAGATTTTGGAAAACGAAATTACAGAAAACTTTTATGATGAACTGAAAAAAATAAAAAGTATGCCGGATAAAACAGGGGGGTTGAAAATGGAAAAAACAGAAAAATATTTTCAGTTAATTGAGAACTGGCAAGATTTAGCATATTTAGATAATTATAAAGGAATCAAAAATATTTTCTCAGAACTTGATAAATTAAAACCATCGATATGGTTTTATGATTTCAAAAAGGCGCAAATAACTAACAACGTTGCTAAAAGTATGGCTTTAAACTACAAAGAATGGAAAATTGAAGATAAAGAAAAACCAAAAATAATAAAAAATTTTGTTAAGGAACAATCAAAAGGAAAAAATATTTTTTATTCAATTTTTTATTCAAAGGATAAAACCCTAAAGGAAATCGCCAAAATTTTAGCTTCAAATGATATCCCATTTAAGAATAATATTGATGTTATTGTTAAAGAAATAGAAAACCCGGATATTAAGGCAGAAACTATCGCAAGAATGACAGATATAGAGAGAGAATCAATTGAAAAAAAGAAACAATCTTTACATGCTCTAAAGGAAGATATGAAACGTAACAAACTGCCACCAGATAAAATGATTAAAGAACAATTAGAAAATCTGGGAATAGATCCAAAAGCGGCATCAGAAATTTTATCTGAGACTTCTGAAATTTTAAAAAATCCAGAAGTACAGAAAAAAATTCAAGAACTTAGAAGCACAATAGAAAAAGTAACAAAAAAAGAAAATGGAAAAGAAATTCCAGATGCTGTGAAAAAAGTAAAAAAATACATAAAAGACGAGAAGAAAGAATCTCCTTGGAAAACAGGCTTTGAAGCAACAGGTGGGATAATTGGACTTTCCTTGCTTTTTTTTATAATGTTAATATTAAAAGTTGAGAATTATCTTGCTGATAAGGCTGGAGGTAAAAAAATAGGATAAAAAATAGAAAATAATTTAGGTCGAATTACTTAAATTCTAAATAATATATAAAATGCAACAAAAAATTTTAAATCTCTTGCCGGAAGAATTAAGAAATATGACTTCTGATTTATATGATGTGGTTTTAGAACGTTCTTTAATGAAGGCTTATCAAAATCTCTCAGAAGAAAATAAAGCAAAAATGGCTAGAGTTTTTGATTCTGGGGCTGAAGAAGAAAAAATAGATTTTTTAAAAAATTATTTAGGGGATTTGCAGAAAATAATGATTGAAGAAACAAAAAAAGTAGTGAAAGAAATAAAGAAATAGATACATATTTCAATATATTGAATAGCAGGAGAAATAAAAAATCCGCTTTAAGGCGGATTTTGATTTAAACGATTTGTTCTAATTATATAAGAGCGGGCGAAGGGAATCGAACCCTCTTCTCGTCCTTGGCAAGGACGTATAATAACCGTTATACGACACCCGCTTTCTTAAACATTTTTATAATAGCAATACTTTGTTAAAGCGTCAATCGGAATTGACTTTTTACAAAATATCCGTAATATAAAATTGAACTTATGGAAAAGAAAGCCCTTAATGAACTCAAAAAGAAATTAGAAGCGGAAAGAGTCCTTTTAGAAAAGGATTTATTAAAATTTGCTGATAAAGACAAGAAAATCCCCTATGATTATGATACGCGCTTTCCAGAACTGGATGTTGCTACCAGACCATCAGCTCCAGATGAAAATGCCACAGAAATAGACAACTATGGTAATCTTTTGGCTGTGGAGCATGCTTTGGAATTACGTTTAAAAGAAGTAGGAGAAGCTTTAGAAAAAATCAAAAAGAATGACGAAAATTATGGAAAATGCGAAAACTGCGAAGGAAAAATAGAGATAGAAAGATTGAAAGCTAACCCAGCAGCCAAAATTTGCGTAAAATGCGCTAATAAAAAATGACTGTAGTGTCATCCTGAGCATCAGCGAAGGATCTCATATATAAACAAAAAAGCGGTGGAAAAATATATGTTAGCCAAACTATATTCCACCGCTTTTTTTGGTTTAGAAGTCTTGCCTATTGAAGTTGAAGTCGATGTTTCCGAAGGACTTCATTCTTTTAATATTGTTGGTCTGCCTGATCCAGCAATCAAGGAAGCCAAACAAAGAGTCTCGGCTGCTATTAAAAATATCGGAGCTAAATCTCCCTTAAGATCAAATAAAAAAGTTACCATTAACTTGGCTCCAGCTGATGTAAAAAAATATGGGTCTTATTATGATGTTAGTATTGCCTTAGGTTATCTTTTAGCCTCAGGACAAATAATTCCTTTTCCTGTGGAAAAGAAAATTTTTGTCGGCGAATTAACTTTGGAAGGAATTATTCGACCAGTTATTGGGGTTTTAGCTGTTGCTCTTTGGGCAGAAAAAAATCATTATGAATATCTCTTTGTTCCACAACAAAATGCCTTAGAAGCAGCTATGGCCTCCAAGAATCTCAAAGTGATTGGTGTTAAAACTCTTCAAGACTTGATTGGTTATCTTGAAGGAAAAATTAACATTAAGCCCTCTCGAGCTTTTTTTAATAATTATGCTTCTTCACAAAATCACACTCTTGATTTTTCGCAAATTAAAAGCCAAGAGAAAGCTAAAAGAGCCTTAGTTATTGCCGCTTCTGGCGGACATAATGTTTTGATGATCGGACCACCTGGTTCTGGAAAAACTCTCTTAGCCCGAGCCTTTCTTTCTATCCTTCCACCAATGAATCTTGAAGAATCTTTAGAAGTAACAAAAATTTATAGTCTTAATGGTTTGCTTAATTCTCAAGAGCCATTAATGACTTCTCGGCCTTTTCGTTCTCCTCATCATACTGCTTCTTCTGTGGCTTTAATTGGTGGTGGCACTTGGCCAAAACCCGGTGAAATTACTTTAGCTCATCGGGGAGTTCTCTTCTTAGACGAACTGCCGGAATTCCAAAGAGATGTTTTAGAAAGTTTACGCCAGCCCTTGGAAGAAGGAGAAATTTCTGTTTCCCGAGCCCAATCGCGAGTAGTCTTTCCAGCCAAATTCATTCTTTTAGGAGCGATGAACCCTTGTTCTTGCGGTTATTTTGGCGATTCAGAAAAAGAATGCACTTGCCGGCCTTCAGATATTATTCGTTATCGGAAAAAAGTTTCCGGTCCGCTTTTAGATAGAATTGATCTTGTGATTGAAGTGCCAAGATTATCCAGCCAAGAAATTACTGAAAAGTCTTCAGCTCCAGAATCAGAAAATTTAAAACAAGAAGTAATCAAAAGCAGAGCAATCCAAACAAATCGATTTAGCGAAAGAAACAAAAAAGCATTACCAATCTTTACTAATAGCGAAATGGAAATTAAAGAAATAGAACAATTTTGTTTGTTGGAAAAAGAAGCGGAAAATTTATTAAAAAAGGCCATTGATAAATATAGCCTTTCTGCTCGCGCTTATCATCGGATTTTAAAAATCTCGAGAACAATAGCTGACTTAGAAGAAATAGAATTAATTAAATATTCTCATGTTGCAGAAGCTTTGCAGTATAAAACTGAATTTTCCTGGAACGTTTATTAAATCTTGATTATTATGTTTTGTAGTTACATCGGCGGAGCCGATACATCTCATAAAAAATTTGCCCTGATACCAAGCACTCATTTGAGTGCTTGGTCAAATTTACTTCTTTAAGACGAAAGGGTTTTGAGCGCCTCGAATCTCAAAGTGCAGATGGCAGCCATTAGCATTGCCAGTATCGCTCATGGTACCAAGAGTCTGACCTTGGCTAACTTTATCGCCTTCTTTGACGTAAATCTCACCTAAATGGCCATAAACAGTTAAAGTACCATTAAAGTGCTGAATTTTAATATAATTACCATAACCCAGATTCCAACCTTTTCTTGCTTCCACTACTATACCATCAGCTGAAGCATAAATAGGACTGCCGCAGGAATTGATAATATCAACGGCATTATAATAATGAAGAATGCCTTTATTCCAGCCGCCAGAAGCAGGATAAGCAAAAAATCCTTTTTCAGATGGCCAACTCGAAATATCAACTGTCATTGGTTTAAGTCCGGCGCTTGAGGCAGTAGAAGAAATTGACGTTAAAGATAATTGACCATCAGGAATAATTAATTCCTGGCCCTCAATCAAAGGTTTATCATTAGAAAGATTATTAAAAGCAATAATTTCTTCTATGGAAGCTTTGTATTTTGTAGCAATGGAGGAAATAGTATCTCCTTTTTTCACCAGATGACGCACCCCGGAAATCGGTAAAATCACTAACTCTTGCCCGGGATTAATCAGAGAACCTGACTTTAAATTATTAGCCCACAGAATAGTACTTAAACTAACGCCAAACTTAGCAGCAATTTGACCAGCAGTATCGCCATCTTGGACTTTATAAGTCAAAATACCATGGCGTTTTACTGTCGGCAGATAAAAGGCTAAAGGCGAATTAATACCCATTAAACTTCCATCATCAACTATTATAAAGAAATTTTCTAAAGAAGCATCTGCTTGATTTTCCTCTAAGCTTATGATGGCGCCATCAACGGCTATGTTTTCTGAATAAGCATAAGCGGTCTGGCTAAAAAGATTTGTCTCTAAGTTGTTGTTATCAATTAAACCATTTTCTTTGATAATTTCATCAAAATCTTGTCCATTTGGTTGGGTCACTCCTATTTTAGTTGAAAGGTAGGAATTAGCTGCAACAAAAGAAAAAATGAATAAAAAAGCCACCACCTTTAATAAATTAGGAGGTAAGATCCTTTGTATTTTCAAATCCCAGTCTTTTAGCCTTGTCTTTAATTGCTTTTTTAGAGTAGGAATAATATTTTATTAATATTAATGATATTTAACTAAAAAAGAGCCTTTTACGACTCTATATCATATTTTACCAAATCCTCATTCAATGTCAACCCCCGTTAGAAATTTAAGTTAGTTTATCTATTTCGAATGACCAGAGCCGAGAGGCGACTTCGCCTTATGATCTTTATATTATTGAGAGGCTTGGTTGAATCTCTAACGGGGTCAACCCCCCACCCCATAATAAACCTGTAGGGTGGGACTAAACAAATATATTTTTAGTTTATTTGGGTAAGTTAAATAAATCCTTCTTTTTACAATTAGTCATCTCTGTTTCAGAAATTTTTGACTTTGCTCCGGTTAAACCGAAATCGCGAAGATAAGCTACTACTTTATTATTCTCAGTATTTACGGCTTTAATAATACCAAATGGAACTTCGCTGCTAACCCATATCTCTGTTTTATTTTCATCAACAAATTTGGCTATTTGAATTGTCTTTCCAGTTTCAGTGGTAAAAGTCCCATAAGTATATTGATTCATTGAGCTATACCTTGCAGGGGTAAAAGCTGCTGGTAAAAAAGATTCAAATGAAGGCACTAATAATTTCATAAAAGATTCATTTACGCAAACAACCTCATTATTTTTTTTCGATTTGCTAACTATTTTTACAGCTTTATCTGACTTTTTGTCCAACCATATCTGAAGAATATCATTTGTATTACCTGAAACATTAGAATCTATTTCTATTCCATATGTCAATACCCCCTCAATGGTTTTTTCCCCTAAATAAACTGATCGTTGCAAACTTCCTTTGCCTCCCTGGTCTATAAACATAATTTCTGACCAAGCTCCTGGTTTAGGGTTTAGAAAACCAGTATAAATATCTGACCCCCATCCATACGAAGGATTATAGTTCCTTCTATTCGGTAAAATAACTATTAACACTAATATTATCAAAAATATTCCGCTGATTAGAATGATGATGGTTTTATATATTTTTCTATTCATTGTTTTTATATTATAATTATGATGATTGTCCCTGTATCCATATTTTACCACTCTAATTAGTTTTGTCAAAATTCCATATGGCAATAGATAAACAAAAAAGATTAGGCCAGGTTTTTCTCAAAAACCAGGACATTGTCCAAAAAATTATCCAAACAGCAGAAATTGAATCCAAAGATCAAATTCTGGAAATTGGCCCTGGAAAAGGCGTCTTAACTGAACCTCTTTTACAGACTGGCGCTAAAATAATTGCCATTGAAAAAGATCGAGAATTAGTAAAATTTCTTGAAAAACGTTTTAAAAACAATTTAAATTTAAAAATTATACAGGCAGACATCCGAGATTTTCTCCAAAATACAGAATACGCAATACTGAATACTGGATACAAAGTCATAGGCAATATTCCTTATTATTTAACATCTCATCTTCTGCGTATACTTTTAGAAAATCCAATTAAACCAAAATTAATAGTTTTAATGATTCAAAAAGAGGTGGCTGAAAGAATAACAACCAAATTGCCAAAAATGAATCTTTTATCTGTTTGCGTGCAATTTTATGCTAAGCCAGAAATTATTTGCTATGTTCCGAGAACTGTTTTTTGGCCAAAACCCAAAGTAGATTCTGCTGTTATAAAATTAACTCCCTATCCCGTCATTGCTTGCCCCGCCAGAGGCGGGACGAGGAGCGAAGCGACGCGGCAATCTTTTTTCAAAGTGGTAAAAGCTGGTTTTAAGCAGCCCAGAAAATTGCTCTTGAATAATATCTATAACAACTTAAAAATAGAAAAAGATAAAATAAAAGAGATTTTTGAACAATTAAATATTCCTCTAAATACCAGGCCGCAGAATCTTTCCGTACAAAATTGGATTTTCCTTTCTCAAAAATTAACATTCTTTCTTGTTAATTAAAAATATTGTATAATAAAGAAACTATGAAAACAATTATGATAAAAACAAAAAACATCTTAAAAATTGGAGTTTTCAGCATTGTAATTTTATCTCTCCTTATCAGCCCTATTTTAAAAGCCAATATTCTTGAAGTTCATGCTAATGGAAATATTGAACAAACACAACCCGAGCTGTGGACCGAAATACAAAAAAGTTTAAATGAATCATCAGCTGTAAGCATTTGTAATGAAGCTTTTGGCGATGATTGGACTCTTGCTGGTATGTTCACTACTAGTTGGTGGCAGCACAAATTTTGTCTTTTTCAAATAGGCATTATTGAAGGGTTGGGAAAAATGTTTGAAGCAGTCATTAACCTCGGAATAGTAATGATCCAATGGGCATTTGAGCCTGCCACTTATGGAGGATTTGTCACGAATCCCGCTGTTGCAGATGTTGGAAAAATAATAAGGGATTTTGTTAATCTAATTTTGGTTTTGGCATTGGTTTTTATTGCTATCGCCACTATTTTGGGAATTAAAAAATATAGTTGGCAAAATACACTTTGGAAACTCGTCGTTGTAGCTTTGTTAGTAAATTTCAGTTTAGTAATTTCTGGAATGATATTGGATGTCTCTCATTTTCTTGCTTATAATTTCTTAACCTTAGCAAAAGGAAACGGCGATGAAACTCTTTCAGAGAGAATGATATCAGCCTTTCATGCAACAAGCACTATGGATGATTTAACAAAATATAGTTACTCTGGCGTGAAAAGCGCACAAGTAACCGCGAATGATGTGGGTGCCAGTGCTACCAGTGCCGTAGAACTCGAATACAAAGGAGGCTGGGGGTTAAGTTGGGGCAATTTCTTTCTTGTCGTTATTTGTATGATTTTGATTGGGCTATTTGCTGTAATCGCTTTGTTAGGTGTTTTTGTGGCTATGTTAATTCGTTCTCTTTTTATTGTGGCGCTTCTTGTTTTATCGCCAATTGCATTTGCCGCCTGGATTTTTCCTGATACAGAAAAATACTGGAAAATGTGGTGGCAACAATTCATTAAATGGTGTACTTTCCCCATTATTTTCGCCCTGATGCTGTTTATAGGAATAACTATGGTAAGTAAGATATTTACAACAGTTGGAAGCGGGGCGGGCGCCGATTTCGGAATAATGGCTTTTATTATTCAGATGTTTCTCTTTTCTATGTTCTTGGTGGGAGGATTAATTTTCTCCATCCAAGGAGGCGGAGCAACAGCACAATTTGTAACAAAACAAGCTGGTAAGCTTGGATTGGCTGCTGGATCTGCAGTTGGTGGGTTTACTTTAGGAAGAATTGTCAATAGCGGATGGTACAATAAAATTGCTGAAAAATTAAGCGCTAAAGAAGGAAGGTTAGGAGAAAAACCTTTCTTAGGTGCAATTACTAGACCAATAAGTAGTCAACTTTATAGTATCAAGGCAAGATTTTCTGCTACTCAGGCGAAAAAAGATGAAGAAGCACTCAAAGCAATAAGTGGAGAGAAAAATGCTCTTACTAATTATGTTATAAGCGCCAGACGACTCGGTAAGACAACATCGGTATTAAAAGCTCTAAAGATAAAAGCAGACAATGAATTTGAATTTACAGACACAGAAAAACAATTTATGCTTCAATTACCAGAAAGATTTCGTGGAACGGAAGAAGCAAGACGTATTTATAAGTATAATCCTGCTCTAAGAATAGACAAAGAAACACAAAAGCCAATTACTGCTGAACAAACAGCTATAAGATACAATTTATCACCCTCCGGGGAAGCTAATGTACAAGAAGTTATTGAAACCTTAGGAGTAGAAGCCAAGAATTTCCTCGCTGACGAAAATTATGGTGCCTTGAAGACAGCTCGTACTATTACACAAATAGCAAAATTTATCCAAGGTATACCTGCCAGTGATCTTAAGAAAACTTTAGAAAATATTGCTAGAAATATTTTGGGGACTACTGGAAACCCAGTATCTTTACATGATTGGCTTCGGATCAACAATCCATCGGTTGCAAACTTTATAGAGACTCCTCCTCTAGGAGGTCGCGAGAGCGCTCTTGCTGCTAATATCAAAGCTGTATGGAACACTAAATAAAAATATTCCCCTAAAATTTTATGGCATTATTAATACCGCAAGATATATTTTGGCAAAGGCACAAACAATTAAATTCCAAATTGATTAATTATCCTTTTTCTGAAAATTTCTCCACGGCCTTGGACGAAGCTTGCAATTTAGGTAAAATCATCGATCCTCCAGGTCGAGAAACATTAGGAGAACTCATTAGGGCAGTTTTATATATTGTTATTCCCAGAGAAGATTTTAAACAGGAAATTATAGGAAGACTGCAAATTTCTCCTGCTTACGCGGAAATCATTAATCAGGTGATCCAACAAAGGATTTTTGAGCCTTTGAAAACTGAATTAGAACAATATAAGTCCCTCTTGCCTAAAAAACCGTTTGAGATATCAAAACCAATAGAAATTCCAGAAACAGAGCCAATGAAAACTCAGGAAATTAAAATATCAACAGAGATTTCAGCAAAACCTTCTGAATTGGTTCAAGAACAAAAACCAATGGAAACAACAAAAAGAGAGGAAGTAAATAAACCTCAACTTTCTCCTGATTTATCTCTACCTGAAATTCAAGAAATCAAAATCGAAAGACCAGTTAATAGAATTGGAGAGTTAAAAAGAATTATTGTACCTTCAACTTCTCCAGAAGCTCAAGAAAAAATTCATTCCAAACTAATGGAAGCAATGAATAAAAAAGAAGTTGAACCTAAAATAGTAGAAGAAATGAAAAAAGTGGTAATTGAAGGCATTAAAAAAACTCCCCAGCAAAAATCTGAACCAAAAACAATTCAAGAAACAGAAGAATCAATAACTTCTCAGGTAATTGGAGGTGAAGGAAAACAATTTTCTTCTGAAGGAAAGGCTTCCAAACCCTCTTTAGAAAAACCATACATTTTTGATGTCAAATTAAAAGAAGAAAAAGAAAAGAAAGAAGATCTTCCAAAGGGAGAAATAAAATATCAAAAACCTACAGAAAAACCCTTCGGAGAAGCGTAAATTAGAATCTAGAATCTGGAATTTAGAAATTAGAAATTAGAAATTTTTAATATTATGTTTTACGAGACACCACAATTCGTCAAACAAGAAGTCAAATTAATGGGCATCATTACCTTTAACCAGCTTTGGCTTTTAGTGGGAATTTTAGGGTTTTTAGCGATTCTATATTTTGCCTTAAATCTCTGGTTTTGGACTATCTTAGCTTTAATTCTTGGACCTTTAGCTCTTATTTTAACCTTCGGCCAGATGAGCGGTTTGCCTATGTACAAAGTTGTTCCTGCTGCCATTCTCCATTTTTGGCTGCCCAAGTATTATTTCTGGAAAAAAGAACAAATAACCACAGGACCAAAAGAAACAGCTCAACAACAAACAAAAACTGCTATTAAACCAAAAATTCAAAAACAGTTGGATAAACAAACCTTAGAAAATCTTAGTCAGTTTTTAGATCAGTAATATTATGGCTCAAAAAACCAAAGAAGCTTTCAGCAGTCAATCATTAATCAGTCTTAGCCAAATCAAGAATGGGGTGATTATTTTAAAGAATGGCGCTTTGCGTTCAGTTTTAGAAGTCTCTGGTATTAATTTGAATTTAAAATCAGAAGATGAACAAAATGCTATTTTAACCTCTTGGCGCAATCTCTTAAATAACCTGGAATTCTCTTTAGAAATCGTCATTCATTCTCGTCGTCTGAATATTGACCCTTATTTGAATTTTTTAGAAGAAAGAATTTCTAAAGAACAGATTGAACTTTTAAAACTCCAGGGAGAGGATTATTACAGCTTCATTAAAGGTTTGGTTACCGAGAATAATATTATGAGAAAAAAGTTCTATCTAATAGTACCTTATGATCCTGTTATCATCAGACCCAAAACCGCTTTGAGCCAAATAACCGGTTCTTTCAAAAGCATGTTAAATTTAAGCAGAGAATCATTCAATATCTTAAACCCCTTGTCCAATGAAGAGTTTAATCAATATTATCAACAATTGATGATCCGTCGAGATAATGTGAATACTAATCTTTATCGCCTAGGCTTATCTGCCAGACCCTTAGAAACAAAAGAATTAATAGAGATCTTCTTTAATCTTTATAATCCTGAAACCTTTGAAAAAGAATCTCTATCTTTACCTGAAGAATTTAATAAATAAATGCTATGTCTTTCTTCAATTTTTTCAAAACAACCAAGTCAAAAACTCCTTCTCGCTCCTCTCAAAATAAAGAAGCTCTGACGACTTTACAGGACTTAATCGCTCCAGCTGGTTTAGAAATCTCACCTAATAATTTAAAATTAGGAGAAAAATTTTGTTCTACTCTTTTTGTTTTAACTTACCCCCGTTATCTTTCTTCAAACTGGTTTTCTTCTTTAGTCAATCTTGATGAATCCTTTAATATTTCCATCTTTTTTCATCCTTTGGAAATAAATACCATTTTAAGAGATTTGCGCAGGAAATCTGCTGAAATGCAAGCCCAGATTTCAATTGAAGCTGAAAGAGGATTAGTTCGTAATCCGCTTATCGAAGCAGCTCTAAAAAACATCGAAGAATTAAGAGATTTAATCCAGCAAGGCAATGAAAAATTATTTGATACTGCCGTTTATATCACTTTTTTTGCCAATAACAAAGAGGATTTAAATAAAATTCAAAGCGAGATTGAAAATACTTTGGAACAACAATTGATTTACGCAAAACCAGCGGTTTTTCGGCAATTTGAAGGCTTTGAATCTTCTTTGCCCTTAGGTTTGGATAGGTTGCTCATCACTACTCCTTTAAATTCCCAGCCAGCTTCAACTCTTTTTCCTTTTTCTTCTTTGGATTTATCAGAAAACACCGGAGTACTCTATGGTATTAATCAGCATAATAACAGTTTGATTATTTTTGACCGCTTTTCTTTAGCCAATGCTAATATGGTAGTTTTTGCCCAAGCTGGCGCTGGCAAAAGCTATGCAATAAAAATGGAGATCTTGCGTTCTCTTCTTTTGGGTACCAATGTTTTAATTATTGATCCGGAGAACGAATACTCCTATTTAGCTGACTCTCTTGGCGGCAGTTATTTTAGAATCGCTGTTGGTTCTAATGATCATATTAATCCTTTTGATTTACCAATAGTGACAGAAGAGGAAACCTCGGAAGAAGTTTTTAGAAGTCATATTCTTAATCTCATTGGTTTAATCAAATTAATGGTTGGTGGTTTATCTCCCCAAGAAGAAACTGTTTTAGACAGAGCCATTACTCAAACCTATGCTTCAAGAGATATTTTTCCGGAAACTATGGCTGAAGGAAAAACTCCTCCTTTAATGGAAGATCTGGAAAGCGTGCTAAAAAACATTGAAGGTGGAGAAAACTTGGGAGCTAAACTTTATAAATACACTCAGGGTAGTTATGCTGGTTTTCTCAACCAGCTTTCTAACATTGATATTAATAATAGATTAATAGTGTTCGGCATTCGCGATTTAGAAGAAGAGCTGAGACCTATAGCCATGTATGTAGTTTTAAATTATATCTGGACCATGATAAAAAAAGATTTAAGAAAAAGAATGATGGTTATTGATGAAGGCTGGTGGTTATTAAAACACGAGGAAAGCGCTTCTTTCCTGTTCAGCCTCATAAAAAGAGCGAGAAAATATTATTTAGGAGTGACTTTTATTACCCAGGATATTGAAGATGCCTTAATGTCCTCTTATGGCAAACCTATTATCACTAACTCAGCCTTAGCCTTGCTTTTGAAACAATCACCAGCTAATATTGAAATGATTGGCAAGGCTTTTAATCTAACGGAGCAGGAAAAGTCCATTCTTTTGCAAGCTTCGATCGGCACTGGCCTGTTTTTTGCCGAGGACAGGCATGTAGCTGTTCAAGTTGTAGCTTCTTATGCTGAAGATCAAATTATTACTTCCAGTCCAGCCCAACTTATAGCCATCAAAGAGGCAAAAAAAGAATTTATAAAAGAATAATTGTATTTTTATGGAAAATAAAAAAGAAGAACAAAAACTGGGGGAAAATGAAAAAGAAGAACAAAAAGAGGAAGAAAAAAAGTCCGGGGAAAAGGAAATATCGCTGACTATATTCCTTTTCTTATTAATAACGTCTATCATAAAAGACGCTATAGAAATCTTGTTAGGGCTTATCCCAGGAATTAATCTTTTTGTCTGGGTTATCAGCTTACCTTTTACTCTTTTTATCTTTGCCATTACTTTTATGAGCGGCATTAGAGCTGAATGGCTTTTTATCGGCCAAGGATTAGATCTTCTACCATTTGCCAGTATTTTGCCTATTGCCACCTTAACTGTTATACTTTGTTATATTTTTCAAAAATTACCAGCTCCTCTTAAAAAAACAGCGGAAAAAGCAGGTAAACTTACTTCTTTAAAATCTTTAGAAACAAAAATTTAAAAATTTTAAAATAATATGTTTTCAAAAAAATTGTACAACAAATTAAGCCGCGTTCTTTTATCTGTCTTGATTCTTAATCTAACATTCTGGAATTTACTCTTAGTTCCAGTGCAAACCCAAGCTAAACTAAATACCCTTGGTAACTATTCCTGCGATGTGGATATAAATGGTAAATGTTATTCTTGTAATTCTGATGGTCAATGTGCTTATGATGCTAATGGTCCATATACGTGCTCGGGTTGTTTTTCGCTTTGTTCTATCACCACAACTAGTGAAGTCCCTGGCACTTCCTCTGGTGGATGCGGATCAGCACCAATCACTGATGTTTATATAGTCGGCTCATCCGAACAATCAGCAGCAGAAGCTGCAGCAGAGGAAGAAATTAATTCTTTGGAAGATTTAGCTAATGCAACCGGACTGATAGACGAAGCCAAACAATCCCTTATAGATCTAATAAATCAAAACAAGCCTATTCCAGAAAACCTGAAAGAATTTATAATAAGCGCCATAGAAAATAGTACTGATATTTCAGACACCATAAAAGAGACTCTTATAAACCTAATAAATCAAAACAAGGCTATTCCAGATGCCCTAAAAGATATTGTAACAACTATGATAGAAAACCTTGAAAATGCTGTAGAACTTGTTAAAAATAAATTTTTAGATTTAATTCTTGCTGGATTAGACATCGAAAGTATATGCAAACAACTTTCAAACGCGGCAACGGCTTTACCGTGGGCAGGTGTGGCGATCGCTACCGCTATCACTTTTGCCTGTCCCCCGCTTTTACATGATTTCTTAACTGCGTTAGGCCTTTTTAAAGAAAAATTAAAAACTGGTGCCACTACCCAAATACTCCCAGTGCCTACTTTAAGATATTATAAATGGGAAATAGGAATCCCCGGATTTATAAAACCCGGCCAATACACTGAATTTAAATAAAAGTATGAAAATAATTAGTGCTGTTTTGCTAATGCTTTTTTTTCTCCCTGCGTTGTATTTCCATCCAATAACAATTTTTGCAGATGAAGGTTCTCCAACGTTTGAAGTAATTACCTTTGATACTGCTACAGGCTTAAGTTCTATGATAAATGTTTTTATTAGATGGGCTTTTAAACTTGCCGGAGTATTTGCTTTTGCGATGATTGTCTTTGCTGGTTTTGAATACACCACCAGCGGAGGAAATACTAGTAAACAAAAAGACGCCCAAGAAAGAATTGTGAGCGCCATCATTGGAATTATTTTATTATTTTCTTTTTATATTATTCTCAACACCATCAATCCTGATATTTTGAAAAGTCCTCCTGAAACTGCAGCTCCAACTCCACCAGCAGTTACTCCACCAGCAGTTACTCCGCCAGATCAAGAACTATCAGGAACTTTAGTTGATATAATAAAAATGGGACTTCTAGTAGATTCCGGCACGTTGGGTACACTAGCTCAAGGATCAGAAGCTTACTTAGATAAAACATTAGCCGATACTTTGCTCGCCTTAAAAGATAAAACACCGGCGTGGTTGGTGACTGATGCCTGTATTACCGATACCTTGCCTTGCATTACAACTGAAAATACAAGACCAGCGGGTGATTGCCATTATTACGGCACTTGTGTAGATATAGATGCAGTCTCTGGTAACTATAATGACAATATAAAGTTAATAAAAATATTTAATGACGCAGGATTGGCAGTATTAGACGAAGTGGATCATCTACATGTGGTTTTAATGGGAGCAACTGGATATGGTTCATATCCAGGTATCAATAAATGTATCGATGAAGGATGTTGGTATGGCGCTATTTAAGATCAAACTTAGAAAATTTATTTCTCCTGGGGTTTTATTATAATATGTCTCTCCTTTCTTTCTCCAGTGCTTTCTGTGCTTACATCGCTTCTTAAAGCAATCTCTAAATGGATAATTCTTCTGTCCCGCGCTTTCATGGGAGGCAACTCCATTATTTTTTTTGTTAAGGCTACCTGATAAGCTGCTTTTCTGGCAAATTCTCTTAATTTTTCTTCGTAAATGGTCCGATAATTATTCACATCAAGAGAAACTCGCCAAGAAGAATCTTTTTTCGTTTTCTGGAGAATATTTCTTAAGATTAATTCAAAAGCCCAAAGATTTTCTCCGCCTTTGCCTATTAAAATGCCGCTGGAATCATCTTGAGAATCCATCTTGATCATAAATCTAGTAAATCTTTCTTCAGGATTTTCCTGGATTTCAATTTCAAAATCATTAAAACCAATAGTTTGTAATAAATTTTCTAAATAATTCTTGATTTCCATCATCTCCATAATCTAGATTTGTTTTTGAGATTGACCCCGTTAGAAGTTTAAGTCGGTCTTTCAATTTTTGCTTATTGATCGCCGTTTAGGCGGCTTCGCCTTATAGTCTTTCTATTATTGAAGTCCTCGACTGAACTTCTAACGGGGTTGAGTTTTTAAAACTTTTCTAGTAATAATCGCTTCAATAATACCCACTAAACTCATTGCTATCCAGTAAATAATAATGGCTGCTGGAAAAATTTTCCAATAGAGCAAAATAATAAAAGGCAAAAGGAGAAACATCGTCTTATTTTGATTAGCAACTGTTGGTTGCAGAAAAGTTAAAACAGAATTAATCAAAGCCGAAAGAATGGCTAAAGGAAAATTAGCTAATCGCAAATCAATGAATCCCAGGAATTTATAATTTAATCTTGGAACGATTTTAATAAAAGAGTAAAGATGAGGAGTCCAATCAGTGGATTTTATGGCCTGGGTAAAAAAGATAAATAAAAAAATAAAAAGAGCAATTTGAATAATTGTGCCGCCGAACGAACCATAGGGATTCACTTTTTCTTGCTTAAATAACTCCATAATTTTCTTATTAGCCTGGCTTGGCTCTTGTTTGTATTTCTTCTGAATTTCTTTCATTCTTGGTTGAATTTTCATTAACTTGTTTTGCTCCAGCATTGTTTTCCGATTAAGCGGCAAAAGAGCCAAGCGAAGCAAAACAGCTAAAATAAAAATCGCCCATCCTACATTACCTCTGAACAAAAAGGAAAGAAAGGCTAAAATGTTATATAAAGGCTGATAGATTAAAAGATAAGTCATTGATTAAGATAAACTCACCAGCAACTCATTCAAAACTTCTTCTATTTCTTGTGAAGATTTGTCCAGCGCTCCTTTTTTAGTCAAAATAACAATGTCAAATCCTTCTTTGAATAAAGACACGCAATCATTTAAAATAGCCCGAATTTTTCTTTTTAAAGAATTTCTATCAACAGCCAGAGAAAAAGTTTTCACGCTCGCCACAATGCCAAACCTGGGATGAGTTAAATTATTTTTCATATAAATAACAACAAAAAATTTGTTCTCTTTGAATTCTCCCTGCTCAAAGATTTTTTGAAAAAGAGTTGATGAAGTTAAGCGATATTTTTTCTTGAGCATAATATATTAAACGCTAATCCTTTTTCGACCTTTATGACGGCGAGACTTGAGAATTCTTTTTCCTGAAACAGAAGAGCTTCTCTTTAAAAAGCCGTGAGTCCTTGCTCTTTTTTTCTTTTTTGGTTGATATGTGACACTCATAGTTTAAATTTTTATTTAATTTTTTAGATACATCGGCGGAGCCGATACTTCTTTAAAAAAATCTAGCCTTCATCCCTGTGGCGAAGCCACAGGGACAGATTTATTTAATGTCATCATATCATAATTTTTTTAAAAAACCAAGTTAGCTTGAAAGAATTTCACAAACTATCAACAACTTATCCCCAAAAGGAAGATAATTAAAGGCAAAACTTGCCTTTGTTTTATGTAAAAATTTATAAAAAGTGCTATAATTTTAGCAGAAATTAAAAACTTGTTTATAATTTTGCTAGAAATTACAAACTTGTTTATAATTTTAAAGAATTAGTCATCTATCTATGGATTCGAAAGAACTTTGGAAAGCTGCTTTAGGTGAAATCCAATTAAATATCTCTAAAGCTAATTTTCTTACTTGGTTTAAAGACACTTTTATTGCTGAACAAAAAAGCAAAACTATTTATATCGGTGTACCTTCCAATTTTGCCAGAGAATGGCTGGAAAACAAATATCATAAAACTATTCTGCAAGCTTTAAACCATTTAAATCCAGAAATCCTTAAAGTTGATTATATTGTTTCTCAAAACAATTTTTCTTTGGAAAAAATAAAAAAGGCCCGTGGTTCGCGGCAACACGAAGAAAAACTAATCTTAGATGAGCAGTTGAATTTTCAAGAATTTGCTATTGATCCTGAAACTAATTTAAATCCCCGATATACTTTCGAAAGTTTTATTGTTGGTTCAAACAATGAATTGGCTCATGCGGCCGCCGAAGCAGTCACAGAAAATTTAGGCTCTAAGTATAATCCTCTTTTCATTTATGGAGGAGTTGGCTTGGGAAAAACCCATCTTCTCCAAGCAATTGGCAATAAAGTGAAAAAAGAGAATAAGAAATTAAAAATTAAGTACGCTTCTTCTGAAAAATTTACTGATGAATTAGTGAAAGCCATTGGCAAGCAAACTATGGATACCTTTAAAACCAGTTTTAGAAATGTAGATCTGCTCTTAATTGATGACGTCCAGTTTGTCGCTGGTAAGGATAAAACCCAAGAAGAATTATTCCATACTTTTAATAACTTATACGAAAAAAACAGGCAGATAGTTTTTACTTCTGATCGGCCGCCTAAAGCTATTCCTTCTATAGAGGAAAGATTGCGTTCTCGTTTTGAAGGAGGAATGATTGCAGATATCGGTTATCCTGACTTTGAAACAAGATTAGCTATTTTACAGGCTAAAAGCCAAAACGTTGGGGTTGCTATTGACGAAAAAGTTCTACGTTACATCGCTGAGGTTATACCTAAAAATATTCGGGAGATAGAAGGTGCTCTCAATAGAATTATCGCCCACAGCCGTTTAAAAAATCATCCTCTATCTTTAGAGGAAAGTAAAAAAGTCCTTGCTTCGATTGTTAATAGCATGCACCAGTACGTTCCCTTCAAAGAGGTGATTAAAAAAATAGCTTCTTTTTATGATTTAAGTGAAAATGAACTTTTCGGTCATTCTCGGAAAAAAGAATTAGTTAAACCCCGACAAGTTGCTATGTATATCCTGCGGGAAGAATTAAAATATTCCTATACTAATATTGCTGAAAAGATTGGCCATCGCGACCACACCACTGTTATTCACGCCTGTAAAAAAATAGGAGGGGAAATCAATAAAAATCCTGTTTTTTCTCAAGAAGTTACTTTACTCAAAGAAATGTTATATAATCAATAAGAATCCTCGTTTACTCGAAAGATGATAAGATGTTGATAAGATGTAGACAGTTATAGGATAAACCATCTTGACAAAATATAAGAAAAGAAATAAAAAAAATTAAGTCAAATCTTATCCCCTAATTATAATATCTATATCAATTATTTATCCACCTCTTTTCCAAAAAAATTCTTAAAAAATAGCACTTGAATAAATCATTAATACTTCTTATCCCCAATCCTTCTCTCCTTTATAATAATAATATTAATATATAATATATAAATATAATAATTAAAAATTTTAATAAAAAAATATGAAATTTATTTCTTTAGTAGAAAATTTAAGAAGAGCTATAAATTTAGCTGAAAGAATAACTGGAAAAAATTTAACTCTTCCTGTTTTAAATAATATCTATCTTACCACTAATAAAAACGAACTTCATATTTTAGCCACTGATTTGGAATTAGGAATTGAATTAACTGTTAGTGGAAAAGTGGAAAAAGAAGGCCAGGTAGTAATTCCTGCTAAAACTTTTTCTAATTTTTTAAATAGCTTAACAGAAGAGAAAATCATTCTTGAAGCAGATAAACAATCTTTGAAAGTTAAAAGCGAAAATTTTGAAGCTCTTTTTCAAGGTATTAATCCGGAAGATTTTCCTATTATTCCTGAAGTGAAAACGGAAAAATGCATCGAAGTTGATAAAAATGTTTTTTGCGATGCAGTCAGTCAAGTTTTACCAAGTATTGGTTATATTTCCACTAAACCAGAATTGAGTGGAGTATATTTCAAACTTGAAAAAAATATTTTAACTTTAGTAGGAACAGATAGTTTTCGGTTGGCGGAAAAAACTATTACTGATAAAGATTTCAAAACAAATATTAAGGATAATTTGGAAATAATCGTTCCCCTGAAAACTATGCAGGAGGTCTATCGGATTAGCCAAGAAGGGCCAGAAGATATTAATTTTACTAAAATTTATCCAGAAATTAACCAGGTTCAATTTTCCTTTAAAAATAGCGGAGAAATAAGGCTTGTTTCTCGTTTAATTAATAGCCGTTTTCCCGAGTATAGCTCAATTATACCGAAAGAATTTGAGAATAAAATCACGGCTAATAAAAAAGACTTAGCTGATGCTGTAAGAGTGGCGGGTTTATTTTGCGGTAAAATTAATGATATCAAATTGACTATCAATCCTAATCAGAAGAAAATTACCATTGAAGCTCAAGATCCTTCTTTGGGAAAAAGTCAAAATACTCTTTCTGTTAAAACAATTAAAGGCACAACCTTAGAGATTAGTTTCAACTATAGATTTATTTTAGATGCCTTGAATTCGATTAGAGGCGAAGAAATAATTATTGGTTTAAATAAAGAAAATAACCCCGGTTTATTTAAAGGCGACAAGGATAATAGTTTTGTTTATGTTTTGATGCCAATCAAAATTTAAATTTATGGCTTTTACTTCTTTAAGATGTGTTTTAAATGATTGGCTTAAAAAAAGGAAGTTGAAAAATTTTTTTGATGAAAATTTGAAAGAGGGAAAAAAGAGAGTTAAAATTGTATTGCAAAGAAAAAAATCCGTAAGTAAAAATTAAAAAATCTACCCTGATTCCCTGTGGCGAAGCCACAGGGATAGATTTATTTAAAAACAATTTCTGTGAGGAAATTTATTTGGTCTAAAGTATCAGTAACCTCAATTTTTATTTCATTTTGATCTTTAATTTTTTCCGGAGAAAGAGAATAATAATAATGATTATCATTGCCTTTTTCTAAGTCACCTAAAAGTTCTTGGTTAAAATAAAGAACCGCTTTTTTAATTTCCGCTGAACTAGTAATAACAACATCTAAGCGGAGGTTATTGTTAAGAAAATCGCCATTTTTAGGATAAAGAGGAGTGATATTAGGAGCATCAGGAAAAGTAATTATTTGATCTCCCGAAAAATCTATAGGAATATAGTCAGGACCAGGGTTAATATTGTATTCCTGGTTAAAATTAGGGATATTTTGTTGAGCCCATAACAAAACTGGAATTTCCCAATTTTCAAATTGGGGATCGCTATTAGGATTAACAGGAGCTGAACCTAAGATATCATTTTTATTTACATAATAAAGAATGTTATGGAGTTCTTTGACGGTTTTTATTTCATTGGTATTAATATTTTTATACTCTCTATTAATAAGATATTGACCATTGATCATGGGTTTGGAAATTTGGGAAATATCATAAGGTAGAGGTTTGGTAAATTGTCCCGGAGAATAAAATTCAAATGCTTTTTCCATAAATTCATGCCAACAAGGTGCAGCTACCATGGCGCCTGGAGCTCCGCTTAGTGCTACTGGAGACCGATCATTATTTCCTGCCCAAACCCCAGCAGCTAAATTAGTGGTATAACCCAGAGTCCAGGCATCGCGGTATTGGGAATCAGTGCCAGTTTTAGCAGCGACATCAAAATTAGGGAAATAAAGTTTATTATCCCAGCCAAAAGTTGGCGCTCTGCTAATATTGTCTGAGAGGATGCTATTTATTTGACGAGCAATTTGTGTGTTTATAATTTGTTTATTTTGAAGAGAAAAATCCTGGAGAACATTACCTTGACTATTTTCTATTTTTAAAATTGCTGTTTGAGGGTGGAAAATTCCCTCTTGGCTAAAAACCGTAAAAGCATGAACCATTTCAATTAATTTTACCCCACCTCCTCCTAAAACTAAACTTAAGCCGTAATGTTCAGGGGGTTCAATTAAGGTGCTAATGCCAAAATCTTTGGCTGCCTGAATGACATTTTGGATTCCTGCTAAATAGAGCACTTTAACTGACGGAATATTTAAAGATTGAGCTAAGGCTTGTCTAAAAGTGACGGGACCTCTGGTTTTACTGTCATAATTAGTTACTGGGTAGGGATTATTAGGGTTAGTGGAAAAATTAGCTGTAACGCCATTTAAAGCCGTGTCAAAAATAACGCTTTCCGGGAGAAATCCTTTTTTAAAAGCTGTGGTATAAACAATGGGTTTAAAAGAAGAACCTGGTTGACGAATACTTAAAGTGGTATTTACATTTCCTTCAGCTTCCATATTCCAGTAATCACGCGAGCCGACCATAGCTAAGATTTGTCCTGTTTGCGGATCTTCAGCTAAAAGCGCCAAATTTTTTGCTCCAATATTTTTTTCATTATAATTCCCATATTTTGTTACAGTTTCCTCGGCAATATTCTGCAGATTCATATCTAAAGTGGTGGTAATGGTATAACCTCCTTGCTCTAAATCTTCTTCTGAAAATTGATCATACAAAAGGCCTCGTACATACATGACAAAGTGGGGAGCTTTAAAGCCAAAACTTTGAGTAGCAAAAGTTACTTTTTCTTGTTCGGCTTTTTCTATTTCGTTTTTCGGGAAATAGCTTAAAACTTCTGCTCTGAAAAGAACCCAATTTTTTCTTTGTTCGAGTTGTTCAAAGTGAGATCCGTATGGAGAAAGATAATTAGGCGATTGAATTAAACTAGTAAGAAAAGCTGATTCAGCTAAATCTAAATCTTTAGCTGCTTTATTAAAATAAAATTCGCTGGCGGCTTCGATGCCATAATTATTATAACCAAAATTAATTTGGTTAAAATACATTTCTAAAATTTGGTCTTTTGTATAATGACGCTCAATTTGGACAGTTAAAATCGCTTCTTTAATTTTCCTGATAATAGTTTTTTGGGTAGTGAGAAAAGTGCTCCTGGCTAATTGCTGGGTAATAGTAGAAGCTCCCTGAAGATCTTTAGGATGTAATAAATTATGGATTATAGCTCTAACGATTGAAGAGAAAACAAAGCCATGATGTTGATAGAAATAATGATCTTCAGCCGCTATAGTAGTTTTGATAATATAAGGTGAAATTTGGTCTAAATTAATGACAGTGCGTTTTTGATCTCCATGAATTTCATAAAGTAAAATTTTACCAGTGCGATCGTAGATTTTTGTTGACTCCACAACTTTTCTTTCTTGAAAGTTTTTCGGATCTGGCAAATTATGGGAGAGAACAAAAACAGACAATCCTCCACCAATGAAGAAAATGATAAATAAAAAGACAAAGGTTTTAAATACTTTCTTGAGCAGCATTATCGATTTTTTTCGAGTTTAGTGATTTTATTGATGCCAGCCAAAGCTACAGCTAAGGCATCAGCCGTATCGTCTGGTTTTGGGATTTCTTTTAAAGAAAAAACTGATTGGATTACTTTTTGAACATCTTTTTTATCGGCCCGGCCGTAACCAGTTAGATTTTGCTTAATTTCCAAAGGAGTTAGGCGAATACATTTAATTTTATTTTTTTGGGCCATTAAGAGAATAACTCCTGTGGCTTCGCTGATACTCATTACTGTTTTGGCATTTTTAAAAAAGAAAATTTTTTCAATAGCTAAAACATCTGGTTTATAAATTTTTATAGCCTTATTGATGTTTTGAGAAATTTTTAGCAATCTTTCCCCTTGCTCTAATTCTTTAATTTCCCAACAACCATAAGCTGTAGGAGAAATCTTTTTTCTACCAGTTTTAAGAATAGCCCAGCCAATACGTGTTGTTCCGGGATCAATGCCTAAAATTATCATACTTCGTATTCAGCGTTAGAATAAATTTCTTCGACATCGATATTTTCGTCCAAAGCATTAAAAAGCGTCTCTAATTTATTTTTTAATTCTTCGTCATTAATTTGCACAGGCTGTTGAGTAACAAAATCAATCTCTGCTTCTATTTGAACGCCCGGTAAATTATTTTCGATGAATGCTTTTAAATTATTAAGATTAGAAACAGAAGTATAAATTTCTATCATCTCATCTTTTTCTTTGATTTCTTCAGCCCCTTTTTCAATTGTTTTTAAAGCCAAACTGTCATTCCAGCTGATTTTAGACACAGTAATTTTTCCAGTTTCTTGAAACATGTAACGGACACTGCCGCTATTAGCCATTTTGGCATCATAGATAGAAAGCAAATGCCGTAATTCCGCCAAAGTCCGGTTTTTATTATCAGTGATCACCTGAATTAAAATAGCAGTTCCAGCCGGACCATAAGCTTCGCAAATTAATTCTTCCAATTTTTTTCCTTCAGATCCTTCACCGATACCTCTTTGAATGGCACGATCAATATTATCTTTTGGCATGTCTAAAGCTTTAGCTTTTTCTATAGCTAGACGCAATTTAGGATTGGTTTCCATATCACCGCCTTCTCTAGCAGCCACGGTAATTAAATTAGTCAATTTTGAAAAAGCCTTTCCTTTTTTTGGATCTTTAACAGCTTTTTGATATTTTACTTTTGCCCATTTTGAGTGCCCAGACATAGTGCAAAAATCAATTATTAATTATCAGATTCTTATATTATTCTATAATTTTTTGCTGTTTTTTGCAAACGAGTTTCTTTTTCTGTCTTGAAAAAAGAGTGATTTTAGAGTAAAATTTGAACATGAGAACAATTTAAGAACTGTTATAAAATGGAACTTGATCAAATTAAAACTGAGGCTGAAAAAGAAATCTCTCCAATTGTTAGCCAAAAAGATTTAGAAAATTGGCGAGTAAAATATTTAGGCCGGAAAAGCGAGCTTTCTTTATTTTTTGACTCTTTAAAAAGCCTTTCTTTTCAATTAAGAAAAACACAAGGTAATAAAGCTAATCAAACTAGACAATTTCTTTCCTCCCTTTACCAACAAAAAAGAGAAGATTTAGAGAAAAATCAGCCTGATTTTGAATTTTTTGATTTGACCAGACCAGGAGAAAAAATTAAAAAAGGGCATCTTCATCCTCTTACCTTGGTTTTGCGAGAAATTGTCCATTCTTTTGAAAAGATAGGTTTTGAAGTCGTCGAAGGTCCGGAGATTGAAACTGAATATTATAATTTTGATGCTTTAAGAATTCCTGAAAATCATCCTGCTAGGGATATGTGGGATACGTTTTGGCTTAAGCCAAAAGTCAATCTACCGGCTGATAAACAGAATTCTAAATTATTATTACGAACCCATACCAGTCCCATGCAAATCAGATATATGGAAAAACATCAGCCGCCTTTTCGGATTATTATTCCTGGCAAATGTTTTCGTTTTGAAGCCACTGATGTTCATCACGAATTTCAATTTCACCAGGTTGAAGGTTTAATGGTAGGTGAAAATATCAGTTTAGCCAATTTCAAATTCATCATTAGAGAGGTTATCGAGGATATTTTCAAACATCAAGTAGATATTCGTTTTCGGCCCAGTTATTTTCCTTTTGTCGCACCAGGTCTCGAAGTTGATATTAAAATAAAATCAAAAGCTAACGATGAATGGCTGGAAATTATGGGTGCGGGTATGATCCATCCTCAATTATTTAAAAATATTGGCTATGAAGCTAATCTTTGGCAAGGTTTTGCTTTTGGATTGGGAGTGGAAAGAATTGCTATGATAAAATACGGCATCGATGATATCCGTTTATTTTTTGGTTCAGATATTCGTTTTCTTGAACAATTTTAATTTTCAATATGAAATTTTCCTTTGAATGGCTTAAAGAATTAGTAAAGTTCAAAGAATCACCAGAAAAAATGGCTGAACTTTTAACTTTGTACTTGGCTGAAACTAATGTTTTTTTTCGCGGGAAAAGAGCCATTTTTGAAGTTGATTTATTACCTAATCGGGTGACTGATGCTTCTGGCCATCTTGGTTTAGCCCGGGAAATTTCAGCGATTTTAAATAAAAAATTTAATTATCCTCAGCCCAAATTTAAAGAAGAGAAAAAGACAGCAAAATCATTAATCACGATTACTATCAAAAGTCCTTATTGCAGGCGTTATGCGGCTCGAACTATTTGGCACTTAAAAGTGAAATCATCGCCCCAGTGGCTGAAAGAAAGGCTTAAGGACTGCGGTCTAAACCCAATTAACAACATTGTTGATGCTGCTAATTACGCTATGCTTTTAACCGGTCAACCGCTGCATGTTTTTGATTTTCAAAAAATTGCTTTCAATAAAGAGAAGAAAAAAGAAATTATTATTCGTCAGGCTAAGAAAGGAGAGCAAATTACTACTCTTGAAAGAAAAACATACCAACTTAAAGAAAACAATTTATTAATTTGTGACGTAGAACAATCCTTAGCTCTTGCTGGCATTAAAGGCGGATTGACGGCTGAAGTTGATAAAGACACACGATTAATTATTATTGAAAGCGCTAATTTTGATGGGGCTAACATTCATTTGACTTCTAAAGAATTAGGATTAAAAACTGATGCCTCCTGGAGATTTGAACATCACCTGGATCCTGATTTAGCAGTTTATGCTGTTGATATTTCAGCCCAGATAATTCAGCAAGTAGCTGGCGGAGCAATTTTAAAAGGCAAAACAGATGCCATCAATTATTCTTCTCGTAAAATTATTATTCCTATTAATTTTAAAACCTGGGAAAAGATGCTTGGCTGGCCAATAAAAAAGCAAGAAATTGTGAAAAAATTAAAACTTTTAGGTTTTAGCTTAATAGAAAGAAAAGAATATCTTTTAGTAAAGCCTTCTTTATACAGAAATGATATAGAAAATGCTGAGGATGTGATAGGCGAAGTAGCTCGGCTACAAGGTTTTGATCAGATTCCTAGTTTATCTCCTAAAGAAAGAGTTATCCTTCCAGTTAAAAACGAGTTGTGGGAAATTAAGGAAAAAATTAAAGACTGGTTAGCAGCTTACCATTTAGAAGAAGTCTATAATTATTCCTTGATTTCTCAAAAGGATAGAGGAATTTTAGCCGAGGATTGGCAAAGCAAATTAATTGCCTTAGCTAACCCCATAAGCGACTTATTCTGTTATCTTCGACCAACTCTTCTTTTAAATTTCTTAAAAAACATTAATGATAATTTTCGTTTTACTGATAAAATCAGATTTTTTGAAATAGGCGAAATCTATCATTGGGAAACTAAAAGAAAAGAAGAGACTGTTTTTGGGGGAATCCTGGCGAAGAAAGAAAAAATATTAAAACAGCCTCTTTTTTATGAGGCCAAAGGCATTATTGAAGGAATATTTACGGATTTAGGAATTGATAAAGATGATTATTCGATTAAACCGATTGAAAAAACAGAATATTCTTCAATATTGGGAAAAGGCATGGCACTTTATGTCAAAAATCAATTTCTTGGAGTTATAGGCATACCAAAAAAGAATTTTTTAAAAAAATATGACGTGAAAGGTGAAGTAGTCTTTTGGGAAATAAAAATATTGCCATTAATGGCTTTAGAACAGGCAGAAAGAGAGTATGAGCCTTTGCCTCAGTATCCGGCAGCGATTCGCGATGTTTCTTTCATTATTAAAAAAGATATTTTAATTGATAAAATTTTACAAACTATTCAAAAAAATGCTTCCTTTTTAGAAGATGTAGATTTATTCGATATCTACGAAGGAGAAAATTTGCCTTTTGAAAAACAAAGCCTGTCTTTCCATTTAATTTTTCGTTCTTCAGAAAAAACTTTAAAAGCCGAAGAAGTAGATAAAGAAATGAAAAAAATTTATAAAGCTTTACAACAATTAGGTGCCTTAATCCGTTAATTATATATGGCTAAAAAAACAAAAAAAACACCAGTAAAAATTACCCCAAATACCATTAATGGCGAGGATTCCTACACTGCCAAAGATATTTATGTCTTAGAAGGTTTAGAGCCAGTGAGACGCAGACCAGGGATGTATATTGGTTCCACTGGTGTTGATGGTTTGCATCACTTGGTTTGGGAAGTAGTAGATAATTCTATCGATGAAGCGATGGCTGATTTTGCTAAAAATATTCAGGTTGAAATTTTGGCTGAAAATAAAATTGCTGTTACTGACGATGGTCGGGGTATTCCGGTTGATATTCATCAAAAAACAAAAAAATCTGCTTTAGAAACTGTACTTTGTACTTTGCATGCTGGCGGTAAGTTCGGAGGCAAATCTTACAAAGTGGCTGGTGGTCTTCATGGAGTTGGCGTTTCTGTAGTCAATGCTCTGTCAAAATATCTTAAGGCAGAAGTTTATCGCAATAATACTATTTATACTCAAGAATATTCTCGAGGCAAACCAACGACTAAAGTTAAAAAAGATGGAAAAAGTCCCCATACTGGCACTAAAATCACTTTTGAACCAGATCCGGAAGTTTTTAACGAAATTAAATTTGATATTAAAAAAATTCTCGATCATTTGCGCCAACAAGCCTATCTAACACCCGGGGTGACCATTATTGTTAAAGATTATAGATCAGAAGCAGTCATACCTTCATACATTTTTCATTTTGAAAGTGGAATTATTACTTTTGCTCGCTTTTTAGCTCGAAATTTTAAACCCTTGACTGATATTTTTTATGTTAATCGGGAAAAAGATAATATTATTGTTGAGGTATCTCTTTTGTACGTTGATGACAATGAAAGTACAGAATTAGCTTTTGCCAATAATATCAACACTCCTGAAGGGGGAATGCATTTAACTGGTTTCCGTTCGGCTTTAACTCGAGTTTTAAATGACTATATCAAAACCAATGGATTAATGAAAAACAATGATAATGGTTTTATTGGTGATGATGTGAGAGACGGTTTGGTGGCTGTTTTGAGCATTAAATTAAAAGAACCGCAGTTTGAAGGCCAAACCAAAGCTAAATTAGGTAATCCTGAAGCTCGGACAGCAGTGGAGCAAGTTTTGGGAGAAAGCCTTAAAGAATGGCTAGAAATTCATAAAGACGATGCTAAAAGAATTATTGAAAAATGTTTGCTTTCAGCCCGAGCTCGCCAAGCAGCTAAAAAAGCTCGGGAAAATATTTTAAGGAAAGGAGTTCTTGAAGGTTCTTCTTTGCCAGGCAAATTAGCGGATTGCATTTCAAGAAATCCGGAGAATTCTGAATTATTTCTTGTTGAGGGCGAAAGCGCAGGCGGCAGCGGCAAATTAGCCCGGGATAGAAACACTCAAGCGATTTTGCCTTTGCGGGGAAAAATCTTAAACGTGGAAAAAGCAAGATTAGACAGGATGATGGCCTCAGAAGAAATCAAAAATTTAATTATTGCTTTAGGTACGTCCATCAGTGAAGATTTTAATATTGATAAATTGCGTTATCACAAGATTATTATTATGGCTGATGCTGATACAGATGGTGCTCATATCAGGACTTTGCTTCTGACTTTATTCTTTCGTTATTTCAAACCGATTATTGAAGGAGGCTATTTGTACATTGCCCAACCTCCTTTGTATAAGATTCAAAAAGGCAAAGAAATTTTCTATGCTTATCTTGAAAATGAAAAGGACAAAATCTTAAATAGTTTGACCGGTAAAAAAGAAGTTAAAATAGCAGCCAAACCTTCAAAAGTCAGAAAATTAAAACTAGTGGCAGAAGGCGAAGAAGAATCAGTTTTTGAAGTGAAAACTGAAACTGAACAAAAATCAGGAGAAGAAGAAAATCTCAAAGGCATTAATATCCAGCGCTACAAAGGTTTAGGAGAAATGAATCCTGATCAGCTATGGGAGACAACGATGAATTCATCAACGAGGACGATGAAACAAGTCACTATTGAAGATGCTGAAGAAGCTGATAGATTATTTGATATTTTAATGGGTGAGGAAGTCTTGCCCAGAAAGAAATTCATTGAAGCTTACGCTCAAAAAGTGAAAAATTTAGATATTTGATATTTTCAAAGATTTTTGTTATTATTTTAGATTATGTTAACTTTACGTTTTCAAAGAGTTGGTAAAACTCATGATACTACTTTTCGGATAGTCGCGGTTGATTCGCGTTTTTCTTCTAAATCCGGAAAAGCAAAAGAAATCTTAGGTTGGTGGGATCCGAGGAAAGATAAATTTGAATTAAAAAAAGAGCGTATTGAATATTGGCTTAAAAATGGAGCCCAAGTTTCTGATTCTTGCTATAATCTTTTAATTAAAGCTAAAATAATTGAAGGTAAAAAACGGCCTGTTGTTATTCATAAGAAAAAAGCTAAAGAAGGAGAAGCTGAAACTCCAATTAAAGCCGAAGCGCCAAAGAAAGAAGAAGTACAACCAAGTGAAATTCTTGCAGAACCGACTATTGAAACACCTAAAGTAAAGGAGGAAGTAAAAGAAGAACCAAAATCTGAAGAGATAAAAAAGCCAGAAGGAAAACAAGAAGAATCGGATAAAGTGGAAGAGAAAAAAGAAAAGAAAGAAAAAAGTAAGGAAGAAAAATCCGAAGAAAAACTCAGAGAGCAAAAAGAAGAAAAAAAAGAAGACGCAGACTCCAAATAAGAACCTTCGTTATCGCTCAGAACCTTTTTTCTCACTTTGTTCGAAATAAGAATCTGTTTCGCTCCGTTCGGCAGAACCTTTTTTCTCGTTTTGCTCGAAATAAGTTATCCACAATTTGCTCTCTATATAGATTAAAGCCTCATGCATCGAGGCTTTTAAATTATGATTAAAAAATATTAGAACTTGTGGTATACTTATATATAAAGATTTACAATTATGACCCAACAAAATAGTAAATGGATAAACAAATTATATTTTGGGGATAATCTAGATATTCTCAGGGATAAGATTCCTGATAATTTTTTGGATCTTATCTATTTAGATCCACCATTTCAAAGTGGTAAGGACTACAATCAAATTTTTCAACCGGGCAATGGTGAATATAAAGGCGCTACTGCACAAATTCAAGCCTTTGAAGACACTTGGAAATGGGGGCCTGAAGCACAAAAAGCATATGAAGGCTTAATAAATGGAACAATTATTAAAGAAAAACCGAATCAAAAACTAATAGATCTAATGAAATCCATGAGAAGTTATCTTGATCAGACTTCAATGATGGCATATCTTGCTATGATGGCACCACGATTATTGGAATTAAAAAGAGTTTTAAAAAACACAGGGAGCATTTATCTTCACTGTGATCCTACCGCGAGTCATTATTTAAAACTGTTAATGGATTCAATATTTGGAGTAGGAAATTTCAGAAATGAGATAATTTGGAGCTATCAAGGGACAGGGGAACCCAAAAAAGCTTTTAAACGAAAACACGATATCATATTTTTCTACACAAAAACAGACGATTATTTTTTTGATACCAAAGGGGCCGTTGAAAAAATTAGTGATTTTTCTAAATCGAAGTATACCCGAAAGGACGAAGGTGGATATTATAAAGAGATAAGACATAAAGATGGTAAGATTTATAAACAGTATCAGAAAGAATCCATGAGATTGAGGGATGTTTGGGATATACCCATTATTAATGCTATGGCAAAAGAACGTCTTAATTACCCTACTCAAAAGCCTGAGGCACTTTTAGAAAGAATCATTAAAGCAAGTTCGAGCAAAGGAGACATAGTTTTAGATCCGTTTTGTGGTTGCGGGACAACGGTAGCAGTAGCCGAAAAATTAGAAAGAAGATGGATAGGAATAGATATAACTTATGTAGCTATAGATATTATTTCAAAAAGATTATCGGCGAATAAAAAGAAAACACATATTGCTAATTTCGAAATTGATGGCGAGCCAAAAGATGTTTATTCTGCTAAGAAATTAGTTGCAGACGATCCTTTCCAATTTCAAATTTGGGCTATTTCAAAATTAGGAATAGCTACTCCCTCTGAGACAAAATCAGCAGATAGAGGGGTTGATGGAATAATAAATTTCGTTGATAAATCAAAAAAAAGTGAAGTAGGAAAAGCGATAATTCAAGTTAAGGGGACAGAAAATATAGATCCTTCAATGGTAAGAGACCTAAAAGGAACATTAAAAAGTCAGGATGCTGATTTTGCTATTCTTATAACTTTTAAAAAGCCAACGCAAGGAATGATTAACGAAGCAACTGAAGAAGGATATTTTGAATTTATGGGACGAAAAATTCCAAGAATTCAATTTTTAACCATAGAGGATTTATTTAAAGTTCCTATTTCTCTTCAACTTCCTTATTCGTTCATCATTGATCCTTTTAATAAACCAATCATAGAGAAAGAATTGAAAGAGATGCAAAAAGATCTTTTTAATGAATAAAAATTCGTAGTAGTTTTAAAGATTGCGATATTTGATACAATAAGTTCTAACATCGTTCTATAGAACCAACTTGAATGAATTATTTAAATTAGTATAATTTTAAAATGCCTACAATAGAGGATCTTTTAGCACAAATAAGTGCGCTTACAAAACAAATCAATTCTTTGCAAAAAGAGTTAGTTAAGTCAGGCAAAGACGAAAGTTTGAAAAAGGGGTCGCATTTTCTTAAAAAATATCCTGACGAGAACGACAAAACAAAATTACGCATTATTCTTGATACTTCTTGGTTAGTTGCAATTATTGACGAAAAAGATTTCCACCATACTTCTGTTAATTCTTCCCTAGGAGCTCTGTTGCCATATCATCCTCTTTTCTATGTTCCAACAGTAGTGTTCATGGAGGCAATGTCCCGTTTGATTAGAGTAAATAAAATATCTGTTTCAAAGGCTCGTAAAACAATACTAAAACTCTTAGGTGTAGAACTTCATGCTATACATGAAAGTAATATGAACTATAGAGATATTCTTGAGAAATATAAAACATATTCAAGAATTAAAATAAAGTCATTAAAAGCTATAGATTTTTACATTGTAACAGCTGGGATTGGGTTTAATGCAAAAATATTAACTTGCGATCTTCCAATGTATAAATCTGTGAAAAAATATTATAAAGAAATCTATTTTATAAGTGACGAGGTAGAAGCAAAAGAAAGCGATTTAGCTCGTCTGATCCATGATATACAATTTCATAAAAAAGTTTAATATATTTGTTATAGATATTGATAGAGATGAATAGGTGTCTGACTTTTTATCATATACTACGCGCTTTGATTATTTTTCGAAGATGCGGTCTGTTTTTACGACCGCTTGCCGCTGAATCATTTTCTATTTCCAACGAAGATGAAATTAGACATGATTATGGACAAACTGAATTTATTTTTTTCGATCGCTTAATTGAAGAAATGAAAGAGATGAAACTTATGGAATTTAGTGAATATCAAGATTAATTTTATCCCGATCAAGATATCCTAATTTATCTCCGCCCAAACCTATTAGAATTGTTACATTGAGTCAAATAGGTTCCAACATCGTCCCATAAGGCCAGTATTTGAAGTCGAATATTTTTAATTTAGAAATAATACTAATGCCCGACGATATATTTAAATCAGATAAACTTCCCGCTCCCGTAATTAAAGCTGGAGAAATATTTAAACAATCAGTTGAGCCTTATTGGGGGCAAATTAAAGTTGAAGATTATACTCAAACTATAGGTCAAAAAATTGAGCCTCTTCTTGAAATTCAGAAAAATATTTTAGATTTTGTTTCCTTAACAAATGGTAAAATTTCGACCATTGTTGGTCCATTTTATGACACTGTTTCAAAGTTAGGACAGACCCTAGATGCAGTTCAGGAGCTAACTATAAAGAGTGGGGCTCTTTTCGAAAAAGCAAACTATAATTTTATAAATGAACCTGTTATTTCGGCATTAAATTTTGCAACAGATAATATTGCTCTCCAACAAAAAACAATTATTGGTGAACTGGGAGATATATCTAAATTTAGTTCGGAATCTGTCCAAAAAATATCCGAACTCACCAAAGGCTCTTTAATAAATAATATTGCCCTTGAATCAATACAAGAATCCCCATTTTTGTTTCCGCAGACAACTGCAATATTGCCTGAAAAAGATTTAAATACAGAAAGAATATCGACACTTGAAAAAGAAATAAAAATCCTTAAGAAAGGTAAAACAAAGACAATTGTTAGTGAAATCACGAGTGAACTCGAAGGTCTTTTAAATAACATTGATAAATCTGATTCATTAGTAAAAATGTTCAGAGGGGCATGTGCTGTAATTGGGCAAAATGATGATTCTTTGGCACAATCTGCCGAATCAATGACAAGATTAATGGAAAATTTCCCTTCTTATCTTAAGAAAGATGATAAATTCAATGGGAGTAAAAAAAGGACTATACCAGAAATTCTTGCTATTCTTCTTTCTATTGAATATAAAAATATAAAAGATATAAAACATCCACTTATAGAACAACAGCATTATTTTTATACAACATTTAGTCAAATACGACACAGGAATAAAGAAATTTATAAGTCTTTTGAAGAGGATCCAGCGAAATATAAAGCATTAGTTTTACAAGCTGAGGGATTTTTATACCAAATAATAAAACCTTTTTCTGTTTAAAATTTTTAAAGAAAGAACATAGACTTCAATATAAAAAAAGAATATTTAAATACAATTGGATTGGCCTGCGATTTTGTTGGAGCGCTTTTTATTTTCTTTGCTTATGCAAAAGACAAAAATGAGTGGGTGGAGGATGAAGGAAGTATGAAGCCTGGAGAAAAAAGGTATGCCCTGTTTATTAAACACCCTTGCTTTTTAAAAGTTGGAATTATTTTAATGGCTTTTGGTTTTTTTCTCATGGTCGCTGGAAAATGGTTCTAACATTGTCTACGATTTGGCGACAAATAAGTTCTAACATCGTTCCATAGGGCCAGCATCAATCAGCACAGTATCGAGAGATCGAGAAAAATCAAAAGAAACAAAAACTCCGGCTCAATGCCGGAGAAAATCATTGTCTTCTATGAACCGGAGTTTTTGGGCGGGTACATCTGTTAGTCATTATCAGATCTAAGCGGGATCTGATGGCTCTCGAACCACCAGCAGGGATCTTCAAACGCGACTCAGCATGACTTTGCCAATCCCAGTAAGTGGGTCGCCCCACACGGACGTAGTTGGTAGTCGAAATTACTGCGCTACTTCAGGGATGCCAACGTGTTGGTCATCCTACCAATAGTATTATAGCATATTTCGTTCATTGATACAAATTGCAAATTCCGATATAAAAGAGTCTCGCAAAGAATAGAAATTACATAATAAAAAATTTTTTGGCATCAAAGCTCAAGACAGCGAAGGTTTAAAATCAGAAATTTCCAAAATAGTTTTTCTTTATATTCCTCCAATTGTGCCATAGACTACCATAATTCTAGAAGCTACAATCAATTGACAGGCATATCATATATGATATATACTGATAATGCAGAGTATAAAGTTTATTGCTATCAAAATAGCAATACAAAACACGTGCCGGTTTTAAGTTATATCCAGCAATTACCTGCTAAAGATAAAGTAAAGATCTCAGCCTATATTAGTTTTCTAAGAAATCAAAAAGGTCATATTAATGAACCTTATGGTCGTTATGTCTGCTTTGGGATTCGTGAACTGCGTGTAGAATTCAGTCATAATAATCATCGTATTTTTTATATAACGATTGAAGAAAAGAAAATAATTCTTCTGCATGCGTTTCTCAAGAAAACAAGGAAAACCCCTAAAAGAGAAATTGAACATGCTTTAAATAATTTTAAAGATTATCAATTGTATAAAAATTCTATTGAATATGAAGAAGAAACATAAAAAAATTATATATCCATCTTTTGAGCGTTATTTGGCGCAAGAGATGAAAAACAAAACATTTAGGCAAGCTTATGAGAAAGAAAGCCAAAAACTAGAAATTGCTTATCAGATTTTACAATTGAGAAAACAAAAAGGAATATCTCAGGCAGAGTTAGCAAAAAAGATAAGGACCAAACAAAGTAATATTGCAAGAATGGAAGCTGGGGAACAAAATTTTAGCATTGATACGCTTCAGAAAATTGCTCAAGTTTTTAACAAAGATTTAAAAGTATCTTTTGGAAAATAAACTGTCATTGTCCAGTTCCTGGGACCAACTGTTGACCATTACGATTAAATATGTTATATTTATAATACCCTGTATAGGGTATTTTTAGTACTTTGAAAAATTGTTTTACTACTTGGTATTTAACTGCTCATTATTTTAATTAGTGGTTAGTTACATACCAGGTAGTTAAAATTAAAAAATTTAGAAAGGAGTGAAAAAAAAATGACAAAATGGGAGTATAAATTTATGAGTTTCAGTGGAGGAACGGAGCTTTGGATCGATAGTTACAACGTAAAGTATATAGAGAAAGTAGCTCAACAACAAGAACAACTGAATATACTCGGAGAAGATGGATGGGAATTAGTCCATTACCATTTTTCAGAAGCTTCTGATAAATGCTATTTAATTCTAAAAAGGGAATTAAGAAAATAAAAGAAAGGAGAATTTTTAGATGAAGAGTCTTTATGTTTCAAAATTGTTAATTAGACAAGGCGTAACAAGAGAAGAGGCTTGGCAGGTTGTTAACACATTCGATAAAGAATGTGTTCTACATTCGGAATACAAATACGCATCATTGTTGCCAGTATCATGGATGCCAGAAGTTTGCACAGAAATGCCGACTTCCACTGCTGTCCTCGTGTTAACAGATTTAAACGGAAAAAAGAATATTGGATTTTTTTACTTTTATGAGGATGGAATATTTGAGAGTGATGGGAAAACGAGGAGATTTGTCTATCTTTATGATCTTCATGCGTATAAAGATAGAGAATTGAGCCAGGTGGAAAAAACATTACCCAAATATCTTCAAGAGTGCCTTCGAATAGTCTAAAAAATAGTTTAGATTTTAAAAGCCTTTTCTTTTCATAAGGGAAAGGCTTTTTCATTACCCAAAATAGGGTCTAACATCCCTCCTACATTAAAATTTCGGAAGGGCATAGCGTCCAGTACCCAGAGCTAAGTGCAGCTCTTAATAAATTTGGATTTACAATTCTTGACAGCTTCGTATTTAAGCGGCATGATTAATATAAATTGAATTGTGTATTTGAAAATTTAATAAAAGGAAGGCGAAAAATCATGAAAAAGTTGATCTTGATTTTAGTTCTGGTGCTTTTTTTTGGACTCCCTGTGCTTGCCTAGTTTAAGAATCTAATGAAAGGAGAGGAGGAATGTTTTATGGTTGTTTTTAAAAAAGATGCAAATCTAAATCTTGCTGAGATATCTGATTCACTGCCAATAGTGGTAGCGTTTGGTAGTAGTCAAGCAGGCAATCTCACCATAAATCCTGCTGATAGTAAGTGCTGAGGAAGGGTTGATGCATATTTTGAACATGATGCATTTACCAGTACTAGAAAGATTTAGATTTCTAAGCTGAAATTGAAAAATCTAGAAAAGGGGGTAATTTTTGAGAAAGGAGGGAATTTCCGATGTTAATATTCTTTAAGCCAATGTACGGGTAATGGTAAATTCTCGCGTGTATCTCTAGGAGAAACATTTAGAGGTAGTTGTTAAATAATAAAGACAGAGCCGGTCGTTAGCGGACGTAATCATTAAAACGGTTACGATTATATATTACAACTACCTGGGGAGGAATAGATAAATCTATTACAGATGAATTTATTATAGATGATTCTATTCCTCCTTTTTATTTAATTTGAATTTTGTAATATTTAAAAAGTGCCTCAAGAAGGCGCTTTTTAAATGCAATTACATTAGTCTGTTGTTTCAGTCTCTCCTTTACTTTTGCTACAGCAGCAAGTTTTTCCAACACCCAGCAATGGTTGTCCATTGACTACTGTAGTGCAATCTTTGGTTTGTCCTATTTCCGTCTCATTTTTATTGCAGCCGAATTTTGCTTTTGCGGTTACAGTCCATTGACGGCAGATTCCAGTGACATGTCCTTTAGATATGCAAGCTTCCTGGCAAGTTTTATCAATTGTGGTAGTGGTCGAAGTCGAAGTAGAAGTGGTAGTGGTAGTAACAGATACTTTTTTACAAACATTATTAACACATTTGCAATTATATCCTTCTGGCGGTGATATCTGAATACAAACTCTATTTGATTCTTTTTTTAGACAATTAGTTCCGCACCAAGCACAATCCGCATCTGTTTGGCATTTTTTTGGAGTTGCCTGAACTGGTGTTAAGATGAAAACACTAGTGGCTTTTATTTTAGGTTGAGAAGTTGTAATTATAGTCGTGGTCGTAGATGTAGAGACAGAGGTAGTTGTAGTAGTTTGTCCTGTGATGTAAGAACCTTTAACCTGTACTCTTTGATTCACAGCTAAATCAGTGAAGGCTCCGCTTGCTACGCCTTCAGTAGTTTTCTTTTTAAATTCAGTTTCAGTGGCAGTGATGACAGTAATATCTGTAGATTTTTTGGATCCAAATAGCCCTACAAAGGCATAAAGGAATTTCATTAAACCAGATTTTTCCATGACAAATGATTGATTATTCATATCAATCGATTTAATGACACCAACAGTTGTCGCAATCTTAGTTGGTTTATTTGCCGCAGCTGCTATATTGGCTAAAAGCAAAATACTTAACGTAAAAATTAAAACTTTTTTCATATTGTTTTATTTTAGGTTTTTATTATTTTAATTCACTCGACTTCATATATTATTATCCTTTTTGAATTTAGAGTCAATATATGGTAAAATTGAGAAAAATATGGATATTTTAGAAGATTTACAATACCGAGGCTTGATTAATCAGGTTACCAATTTAGAAGATTTAAAAAAAAGACTGAAAAAAGACAAGTTGGTGCTTTATTGTGGTTTTGATCCCACAGCTAGCAGTTTACAGATCGGTAACCTCTTACATCTTATCACTCTTAAAAGATTTCAAATGGCTCATCATCAGCCAATTGTTTTAATTGGCGGCGGGACTGGATTAATTGGCGATCCCAGCGGCAAAAAAACAGAAAGGCCTCTTAATTCTTTGGTTACAGTGGAAAAATGGAAGAAAGAAATCACTGGACAAGTAAAAAATATTTTTAGTGCTTCCAAAAATTCTGTGATCTTTGTTGATAATTATGAATGGTTAGGGAAAGTAAAAACCATTGATTTTTTGAGAGATATCGGCAAATATTTTACTGTTCCTTATATGCTGGCTAAAGAATCCATTAAAAGCAGACTCGAAAGCGGAATTTCTTTTACTGAATTTAGTTATATGGTGCTTCAAGCTTTTGATTTTTATCATTTAGCAGAAAAATATAATTGCGAACTACAAATTGGCGGCAGCGATCAATGGGGAAATATCACAGCTGGAGTGGAACTGGTAAAACGAAAATTAAATAAAGAAGTTTTTGGTTTATCTACGCCTCTAGTTATCAATCCCGATGGTACTAAATTTGGAAAAACTGCTTCTGGTACTATCTGGCTTGACGCTAAATTAACCTCTCCATATCAATTTTATCAATTTTGGATAAATACTGATGATACAGATGCTATAACTTTTCTAAAGTATTTCACCTTTTTGTCTAAAGATGAGATAGAAAAATTAGCTATCAAAGTTAAGCAAGAACCAGAGAAAAAATTGGCTCAAAAAACTTTAGCTCTGGAAGTAACTAAATTAGTTCATGGTGAAAAAGCAGCTGAACAGGCAGAAAAAATTTCCCAAGCTTTATTTTATGGAAAAATTAAAAGTCTAACTTTAAAAGAATTGGAAACAGCTTTTCAAGATGTGCCCTCTTTTAGCATAAAAAACATTACCAGAATTCCTTTAGTGGATTTGTTAATTAAAGTCAGTGTTTCTTCCTCTAAAAGACAGGCCAGAGAAGATATCCAGAATAAAATCATTAATATCAATGGTCAGATTTTTAATCAGATTGACCAGACTATTTCCCGTTCAATTTGTCTTTTTAACAAATACTTAGTGGTAAAAAGAGGAAAGAAAAACTATTGTCTAGTCTCCTGGGAGAAATAGGACTTGTAAAAACTTATTTTAGTGTTAAAATAAGAAAGTTTTATTTTAAATTTAATTTTTATTATGAAAAAAATCAATTGGACCATTATTATCATTATTCTGATTTTTACTGCTTTTTTGATTGGTTATGGTAAAAATCTGATTTCTCTTAATAAAACAGAAAAAAATAAGATTTGTGAAGGCAAGACTCTTCAAAATAAAGAAGTAACAGAGATTCTACCTTTAGGCGAGGCCCAAGCCCCGGTTTTATTAGAAGTTTACTCTGATTATCAATGTCCTTTTTGTGGTCGTTATTATGTTGAAACCATTAAGCCAATGATTAAAGATTATGTTGATGTTGGTAAAGTAAAATTGCTTTATAGAGATATAGCTTTTGAAGGTAATAAATCCCAATGGGCAGCAGAAGCAGTTCACTGCGCTAATGATCAAGGTAAATTTTGGGAATACCATGATAAGATTACAACCGTAAGATATCAGACTAATAACACTCAAATTTATGACAAGACTAATTTGATAAAAACGGCGCAGGAATTAGATTTAGATGAATGCGAATTTACTTTGTGTTTAGAATCTGGCAAATATACAAAATTAGTTCAAAATGATACCCAAGGAGCTTGGAGTAAGATTAATGGTACGCCAACGAGCTTTCTTAATAGTAAAATGGTAGCTAATGATAAAGGAGAGAACTTGGGAGCAATGTCTTACGAAAGATTAAAAGCTGAGATAGAAGAAGCTCTAAGTTCAAAAAATTAACTCTAAAATATCATGCAAGTGAAAGTTTATTCTACACCAATGTGTCCTATGTGCCAGGTAGCAAAAGATTTTTTGAAAGCTAATAATATTGTTTTTGAAGAAATTGACGTTTCTCAAGATGAAAAGTTAGCTCAGGAAATGATTTTAAAATCCGGCCAGACAGGCGTGCCAGTAATTGATATTGACGGTAAAATTGTGACTGGTTTTAATAAACCTTTGGTAGAAGAGTTTTTGGGATTAAATAAAAACGAGAAAGAATAAGAATGATCCTGGATTAGTTGTTATTCTTGATAATGTCCGCAGCACCTACAATGTAGGTGCTATTTTAGAAAAAAATCTTTAAATGTGGCAATTGCCTTTGGTATAGCTATTTATCAAATTAGAAATTTGTTATAATGGGAAGAGATGAAGAAGAAAAATGTCTTTTATACTATTATCCTTGTGTTAGCCTTATTAGGAATGGTGTTATGGGGACTTCCCTTTGGCATCTTTTCGCCAAAGCAATCAATTGCCCCTTCTCCTTCTTCTACCGTCTCTTTCCCTTATAAAACTATGGAGAAAAAAATTTTAATGGTAGTGGCTTTTAAGGATTTTAAAGATGAAGAATACTTTGTCACAAAAGAAGTTTTGGAAAAAGCTGGTTATTTAATTGAAACTACCAGTAGTCAAAAGGGAATAGCTTTAGGAACTGAGGGCGGTGAAGCCATTGTTACAGTTTTGCCAAAAGAAATCGATTCTCAGAACTATACAGCAATAGTTTTTGTTGGCGGTTCAGGCATGGAAAAAGAATTAGATAATCGAGAATTTCAAAAATTAGCTCAGGAATTTGTTAAAACTGATAAAATCGCGGCAGCTATTTGTATTGCGCCAGCACTTTTAGCAAAAGCTGGAGTTTTAACAAATAAAACAGCAACTGTGTGGTCATCACCCTTAGATAAAAGCGCTGTTCAGATATTAAAAAATAATGGAGCTATTTATGAAGATCAATCTGTTGTTCAGGATGGAAAAATTATTACTGCCAATGGACCAGATGCTGCTCAAGAATTTGGTAAAGCTATAGTTAGTTTATTAAAATAAAAATTAAAAAATTTAAAATTAATAAGTATGCGTATCGCCATTAATGGTTTTGGAAGAATAGGTCGAGCTTTTTTTCGAATTGCTTTTGAAGAAGCAAATTTAGAAATAGTGGCTATTAATGATTTAGGTGATTTGGAAAATCTGACTTATCTTTTAAAACACGATACAGTTTATGGTACTTACCAAAAAGATATTCAAACCCTGTTGCCAGATAAATTAATTATTAATAAAAAAGAAATTGTTTTTCTTCAGGAAAAAGAGCCAGCTAAATTACCCTGGAAAGATTTAAAAATCGATGTTGTCATAGAAGCTACAGGAGTCTTTGAAGATTATAATAAAGCCAAAGCTCATCTTTTAGCCGGAGCGAAAAAAGTGATTATTACTGCTCCAGCTAAAGGAGAAGAGGGAAAAGAAGGAAAGATAGTGCTCCTGGGTATTAATGAAGATGATTTTAAAAAATTTGAAGTTATCTCTAATGGGTCTTGCACCACTAATGCCGTCAGTCCGGTAATTTATCTTTTAAACGAAAGATTGGGAATGAAAAAAGCCATTTTAAATACAGTTCATGCTTATACTGCTACTCAGAATTTAGTTGATGGTCCAATTAAAGGAGAAGATTATCTTCGAGGCAGAGCAGCAGGTCAGAATATTGTGCCTTCAACCACTGGGGCGGCAATTGCTGTCACTAAAGCCATTAAAGATTTAGAAAATAAGTTTGATGGTTTAGCCATTCGGGTGCCAGTAGTTTGTGGCTCAATTGCTGATATCACTTTTATTTCTCAAAGAGAAACAACTTCAAGAGAAATTAATGAGATTCTTAGAAAAGCCAGCCAAGAAGACAAATGGAAAAATATCTTAGGCGTTAGTGAAGAGCCATTAGTTTCTTCTGATATTATTAAAGATTTTCGACCGGCAATAGTAGATTTAACCTTTACCAAAGTGGTGGATAAAGATTTAGTCAAAGTTTTAGTTTGGTATGATAATGAATGGGGTTATTCCTGGACTTTGGTGGAACAATTAAAAAGATTAAAATTGTAATATGCTTTACTTAGGCGCTGATCATCGAGGCTATTATTTGAAAGAGGGAATAAAAGAGTTTTTAAAATCTCGAAAAATCGAATTTAAGGATTTGGGTAATTCTGTTTACGATAAACATGATGATTATCCTGATTTTGCGGAGTTAGTTGCTAAAAAAGTTTCTCAAAAACCAAAAGAAAATTTCGGGATTTTAATTTGTGGTTCTGGTCATGGAGTTTGCATAACAGCCAATAAATATTCGCAAGTGAGAGCGGCTTTATGTCTATCTGGCTGGATGGCACAAAAAGCCCGTCAAGATGTCGCCATCAATGTTTTATGTTTAGCAGCTGATTTAACAGATCCTCAGACTTCTTTTAGCATTATCAAAACATTTTTAAAAACTGATGCTTCTAAAGATGAACATTATCAAAGAAGGTTAAAGAAAATAGTTCAAATAGAAAAGCAACTTAAAAAGTAAATTAAAAAATTAATGTTCTTACCTTTTTTTTCTAAGTCTTTAAAAAAGGAGATTATTCCAGTTATTAACGTTAAAACTAAACAAAAGTTTGAAGAAAAACTTCATCAGCTTTCTAAATTTTCTGGTATCTTTCAAATTGATGTCGCTGACGGTAATTTTGCTTCTTGGAAAAATTGGAATGCTCCCGAAGAATTAAAAACTATTAAAGGTATTCGCGAGAAATTTGAATTGCATTTAATGGTCAAAAATCCTGAGATAGTTGTACCTCTTTGGCTGGAAACAAGACCAAAAAGAATAATTATTCATCTGGAAGCTTTAAGAGATTTTGACGCTGTTTATAAGATGTGTCAAATAGCCAAAGTAGAATTAGCTTTAGCTTTAAATCCCAGTACTCCTCTTGATTCCATCAGAGACTATTTGAAGAAAATTAATTTTGTTGTTTTTTTAAGCGTTGCTCCCGGGCCTTCCGGCCAAAAATTTCAATGGTATGTCTTAGATAAAATCCAAGAGTTGAGGAAAAAATATCCGCGATTAAACATTGAAGTCGATGGCGGTATTAATGAAGAAATTCTGCCGGAGGTTTTAAAAGCAGGCGCTAATTATTTGGCTATTGGCTCGGTTATTTTTGACAGTAAAAATCCTAAAGAAAGAATAATTACTTTTCGTAAATTACTTTCAGCATGAAAATAAATTTAAAAGAATTGGAAAAATTAGCTAATACTCTTCGCCAAGAAATCATTGAGATGCTTCTTCAGACAAAATCCGGTCATTGCGCTGGACCCTTAGGAGCAGTGGAAGAGTATATTGCTTTATATTTTGGCGGAATTTTAAAATATAATTCTCAAAACCCTGATTGGCTGGAGAGAGATAGGGTAATTGTTTCTAATGGTCATTATGCGCCTTTGCTTTATGCTGTCTTGGCGAAGCTAGGGTTTTTCCCCCAAGAAGAATTAAAGACTTTAAGAAAATTAGGCTCTCGTTTACAGGGACATCCTCATCGTTTAAGTTTGCCTGGTATTGAAACTTCTTCCGGACCAGTAGGCGAAGGTCTATCTCAGGCTGTTGGCATGGCCATTGGTTTAAAAATGGATGGCATAAAGTCCCAGATTTATTGTTTAATGGGTGATGGCGAACATGATTGCGGCAATACTTGGGAGGCAGCAATGTTAGCTGGCAAACTTCAATTAGATAACCTGACTGTCATTGTTGATAGAAATAATATTCAAATCGATGGATTCACGGAAAAGGTTATGCCTCTTGAACCTCTGAAAGAAAAATACGAAGCTTTTAATTGGAAAGTTTTAGAAGTGGACGGACACAATATTGAAGAATTAATCAGGGCCTTAGATAAAACAAAATCTATTTTTGTGAAACCAGTAGCTATTATTGCTAATACTATACCTGGTAAAGGGATTGATTTTATGGAATGGGAATATCAGTGGCATGGTAAAGCTCCGGATTCTAAAGAAGCAGAAGAAGCCCTGAGGCAATTGAGAACAATGAAAGGCAAAATTCAGTCAGAATTAGATTAATTTTAAAATATAAATACTGTATAATAAAAACAATAAAAATAATAAATAAAAAATATGTCTAAATTTCTATTATGTTTAGGAGCTGGAGCTACTTTGCTATTGGCAGCAGTGGCCTCAAAATCTTCCAACGCTACAATTTGGTGGGGAAGAAACAAAATAATTGAACAAATTTCGGCTGGAGAAACTAAAAAAATCGAATTAGTTTTTTCTAGCACCAAGGATTTGGATAAAGTTAGTTTGGATACTTCAAGCGATTTGGCGAATTTTGTTACTCAATTTACCCCAACTATTTTAGAGAACGTTTTTGCCAATCAACCTGTAAAATTTGATGCTTTTATTACTGTTTCCTCAGATACAGCACCAGGAACTTATGGCGGTACTATCCATATCAAGCAGGGTAAGAAAACTATTCCCAGTCCATTAGCGGTCAATATTCAAGTTTTACCATCCGCACCAATTCCGCCTCAACCTCCTACACCGCCAACCTGGACTAGTCTAATAAATATTTCTAAGACAACTCTTCAGTCTTACAGACCAAAAGTTGTTCAAGATTATGCTGGAAACGTTTATGTGTTTTGGTTGGATTCTAATTACTCTACTCAGTATGAAATTTATTTCTCCAAATTAGAAAATGGAGGAAATTGGACTACTCCGCAAGTGGTTGTTTCTACTGATGGTTATAATTATTTAAGTAATGATTTTGATTTTATTATTGATAAACAAAATCGAGTTCATTTTGTTTATGCTCAGTTGATTTCTGGTTCTGGTCCTTTCGTTTATTATACGGTTTTCGACGGAGCTAATTGGTCAGTTCCTTATCAAGTGTGTCAAGGTGACGCGCCCTCGATTGACATTGATCCTAATAATAAAATTCATATAGTTTATACTGGCGGCCAGGATGTTTATTATACTAGTTTTGATGGTAATTCTTGGTTATCCCCGATTAATGTGTCAAATGATGGTAATTTATACGGTGATTCTACTATGGGGGCAAAGGCTATTAGAGTTGATGACTCGGGCATCATCCATATTGCTTGGGCCAAGACAAATTATGGAATTATGCATGTTAAATTTGATGGCACTACTTGGTCTCAAGCTCAATTGATTTCTCCATTCGGTAGCGGTCTTAATTCTTATTGGTTGAGTTTGGGCGCTAATGGAGTAATAGCTGTTGCCTATACTTATGGGCCCAATGATTGCATTAATAATGAAATTTATTTTTCTAAAAGTGATGACAATGGAGTAACCTGGTTTGATCCAGAACAGATTTCTGGATCACCAGGAAGTGGTTCTAAATGGCCATCCTTAGCTATTGTTAACAGTAATAATATTCAAGCTGTCTGGGGTGAATGTAGTGCAATAGTACCTTTCCGTTTATTCAATGGTCAAACTTGGTCAGAGATCATTGATATTAGCAATGGTACTCAGGGTGCAGGGTTACCTAATATCTTTGCTACTCAAAGTAAGACTTATGTAGTTTGGGATTACGACGGAGAGATTTACTTTAGCCAGAGTCAATAAGTTTGTTATGTTGAACTTGAGTCTTAAATTAAATTCAGAGATTTTTTCTTCGAAGGTTAAACAAAAATCTTCTCGCGATGGTTTTGGCGAAGGTTTAGTTTTAGCCGGGGAATTAAATAAAAACGTAGTTGTTCTATGCGCTGATGTGACTGAATCAATCAGAATGAATTTATTTAAAGACAGATTTCCAGAAAGATTCATTGAAATGGGAATAGCTGAACAAAATATGGCTGGGGTGGCTTCTGGTTTGGCCGCTACTGGAAAAATTCCGGTGATGGGTGCTTATGCGGTTTTTTCTCCGGGCAGAAATTGGGAACAGATTAGAACCACGATTTGCTACAATCAGCAAAAAGTTGTTATTGTCGGTTCGCATGCTGGATTAAATGTTGGGCCTGATGGTGCTACTCACCAAGCCTTAGAAGACATTGCTTTGACGAGAGTTTTGCCTTATTTAGCAGTTGTTGCGCCTGTTGATGCTATTGAAGCAAGAAAAGCAATTATAAAAGCAATTGAATATCCAACGTCAGTTTATCTTCGGTTAACCCGAGAAAAATCGCCAATTTTAACTAGTGAAGAAACCTCTTTTGAAATTGGCAAGTCCCAAGTTTTATGGCTGCCAGAAAAAGAAGAAAATTTTTCAGGGATTACGATTTTTGCCTGCGGTTATTTAGTTTATCAAGCTTTAGAAGCGGCGAAAGATTTAAACAAAGAAAAAATAGATATCACCGTGATTAATAATTCAGCGATAAAACCCTTAGATAAAGAATTAATTTTAGCATGGACAAAAAAATCCAAAACCATTATTACTTTAGAAGAGCATCAAATTGCCGGTGGCATGGGATCAACAATTGCAGAATTTTTAAGCGAGAATTACCCAATTCCAATCCATTTTATGGGAATTAACGACTCTTTTGGAGAATCAGGCGAAGCAGAAGAATTAATTCAAAAATATAGGCTCTCAAAAGAAGCGATAAAAGAAAAAGTAAAAGAATTGTTAAAATAATTGTTAAATTACAATAATTATTAAATTACAATAATTATGTTTGATATCATTGCCATTGGTTCTGCTACTCGCGATGGATTTTTTCAAGGAATTGATTTTAAAATTTGCAAAGGGAAACAGTTTTTAACTGGAGAGGGAATTTGTTTGGATTTAGGTTCAAAAATCACAGTGCCAGAAGTGATTTTTACCACTGGCGGAAGCGCTTCTAATACTGCCACAACTTTTGCTCGGCAGGGATTAAAAACTGCTGCGATTTTTCGTGTGAATAAAGATGTTTCTGGAGAAACAATTTTAAGGGAATTAAAAAAAGAAGGCGTGAATATTAACTTTGCTCAAATTGATTATACTACACCAACAGCTTATTCAGTGATTTTTTTAATTAAAAGCGGTGAAAGAACTATTCTTTCTTATAAAGGAGCAGCAGAAAAATTAATCCTTTGGGAGATTTCTCTTCATAAAATAAAGACTGAATGGTTACTTCTCGGTTCTTTAGGAAAAGAAAAAAATATTTTAAAAAATTTAATTTTGTGGGCTAAAGAAAAAAAGATTCATCTAGCTATTAATCCTGGATGGCGAGAATTAGAATGGTTAAAGAAAAATAAAAAATGGCTTAATAATTTTGAGATTCTTGTAGTGAATCAAGAAGAAGCTGCTTATTTTACCGGAATTCCTTTTAAAAAAGAAAAATTGATTTTTAAGAAATTGGATAATTGGATAAAAGGAATTGTTGTCATGACTAAAGGTAAAAATGGAGCGAGTGTATCTAATGGAAAATATTTATTTCAAGCTCAGCCTTTTGATAAAAAAATTAGTCAAAACCCAAAAGATTTAACTGGAGCTGGTGATGCTTTTACTTCTGGTTTTGTTTCAGTTTTTGTGAGGAGAAAGAGATTTGACGAAAATACTATTGAAGAAGCGATTAAAGTTGGTTCTATTAATGCCTCAAGTGTGATAAAATATATTGGAGCAAAAAAAGGAATAATTGCTTTAAAAGAAATAAAACGATTAATGAATAAAAAGTTTCAAATAAAAAAATTAAAACTATAATGAAGGATTATTTAAGACCATTTTTAAAAAATAGAAAAGCAATGTTTTTGGCTTATGACCATGGATTTGAGCATGGACCGAAAGATTTAATAGGAAAAAGCCTTGATCCAGAATATATTTTAGATTTGGCGGTTAAAGGCGGTTATACGGGTATTATTTTACAAAAAGGAATCGCGGAAAAATATTATACTGGTACCAAATATCAAAGACAAATTCCTTTGATTTTGAAAATAAACGGGAAAACAAATCTTCGTTCTCAGGAAGAACCGTACTCAGCCATTAATTGCAGTGTGGAATATGCCAAAGAATTAGGCGCTCAAGCAGTAGGTTATACTATTTATTTAGGAAGCGAATGGGAAGCTAAAATGTTTGAAGATTTTGGAAAAATTCAGGAAGAAGCTCATTCTTTGGGATTAGCCGCTATTGCTTGGATCTACCCTCGAGGTAAGGCTGTGTTAAATGAGACTTCTTCAGGAATCACGCAATATGCTGCCAGAATAGGTTTAGAATTAGGGGCTGATTTAATTAAAATTAAATATTCTGGTTCAGAAGAAACGATGAGAGAAGTGATAAAAACAGCAGGAAAAACAAAAGTAGTTTTATCGGGCGGACCAAAGACAGAAAAAGAAGAATTCTTAGAAGAAATTAAAAAAGTTATAAGCGCTGGAGCTGTTGGAGTAGCAGTTGGTAGAAATGTATGGCAAAGAGATGAAGCCTTAGCTATTACTAAGAAGATAAGACAAATTATTTTTCAATAGTTATCATATATTGATGCCCAATGTTGTAAGTATTCTGTCTATTATTGAGAGACAGTTTTTTTCTCGCTTCGCTCGAAATCAGGAGCGAAAGAGAAAAGGGTGAGTGAGGGTTGCTTTTTTAGCAAATTTTCGTTAGTATAAAATACCATGGGAAAATTCATTCTTAAAACACAAATTAGAGATATTTTTGGTAAAAAGAATCAATTTTTAAGAAAACAAGGATTGATTCCTGGGATAGTTTATGGCAGGAAGACCAAACCCTTAGCTTTAAAAATTGATTTCAAAAAATTTCTTAATATTTACCAACAAGCTGGAGAGACTGATTTAATTGATTTAATTATTGAAGAAGGCGACAAAGAGCAAACAAAGAAAGTATTGGTTCAAGCTGTAGCTAAAGATTATGTTTCTAGTCAACCATTGCACGTTGATTTCTACGAAGTAGAAATGGATAAATTAGTGACCGCTCATATTCCTTTAATCTTTGTTAATGAATCTCCAGCCACAAAAATGGGAGGAATTTTAATTAAATCAATGGATGAAATAGAAATTGAGGCTTTGCCTAAAGATTTACCCCACTCTATTGAAGTGGATATTTCTTCTTTGAATGAATTTGATAAAACTCTTTATGTCCACGATATCAAACCTCCAGAAGGAGTCAAATTTTTAGTGAAAGAAAATACGCCAGTTATCACTGTTAGTGCTCCTATCACAGAAGAGGAATTAGAGGCTGAGTTAGGAAAAGCAAAGACAGTTGAAGAAGTTGTAGTAGAAGGAGAGAAGAAAGAAGGTGAAGTGGAAGAAGAAACTAAAGGAGTACCGGCCGAAATAAAACCAGAAGAAAAAAATGAAGGGAAAAAAGTGGAAAAATAATATGCCAATAAAATCTTTTGCTCGTAAAAAAATTATCGATATTCATTCTCCAGATTTACCAGATAAGATTAAATCTTCCAAGTTTAATTTGCAGTTTTGCTTCAACCTTAATAGAAAAAACAAAAATCTTTACCATATTTTCCTTTTGTCTCTCATTTTAACTTTCTCTTTTTTTAGTCTAGGCTGGATGAATGTTTCAGCGCCTATTTTCTTTTATCCTCGCGAAGCAGAAGCTTTATATGATGAAGAAAGAGCTAAGCTAGAAAAAGAATTAGGAGAAATAGAGAAAGAAATTGCTCAGTATGAAAAAATATTAGCTACTACCCAGCAAGAGAAACAGACGTTACAAAATAAAATCAATGAATTAAAACAAAAAGCAGCTAAAATAAATCTGCAGATTAAATCTACTAATGTTAATTTGAATTACTTAAATATTCAGATAGACGAGACCATTGCTTCTATTGCCAAAACAACCGATAAAGTTAGTCAGACGAAAGAAAATTTAGCTAATTTACTTCAAACTCTTTATCAGTTAAAGCAGACTTCTTTTGTAGAAATTCTTTTAGGGACTGATGAATTGAGTGAGTTTTTTGATTATGCCAATGCTTTAAATAGCATCCAGGAAAGAATTCAAGAAAATATTAATGAATTAAAGGATTTACGAATTACCTTAGATAATCAAAATCAGAAATTAGGCACTGATAGAGAAGAAACCCAAACACTTTTGGCCATGCAACTTCTGCAGAAAGACGATTTAGAAAAAACCCAAAAAGAAAAATTAAATTTGTTGGATATTACTAAAGGCAATGAAGCTAAATATCAGCAGATACTTCAAACTTCAAGACAAAAAGCCAATGAAATTCGCAGCAGAATCTATGATTTACTTGGTGTTAAAACTCAGGTAACTTTTGGGGAAGCCCTGGATATTGCTAATTGGGTTAGTTCACGTTTAGGTATTCGTCCAGCTTTTCTTTTAGCGATTTTGACCCAGGAATCTAATTTGGGGAAAAATGTAGGTACTTGCAACCGGCCTGGTGATCCTTATGAAAAAAGTTGGCAAGTAGTGATGAAACCTGATAGCCGAGACGCCTTTTTACAAATTACCAAAGAATTAGGCTTAGATCCTAATATTACTCCTATTTCTTGTCCAATAAATTCTCCAACTCGGGGATTAATTGCTGGTCAAAACAGTTGGGGAGGAGCTATGGGACCAGCGCAATTTATGCCTAGGACCTGGTTGGCTTATAAAGATAAAGTAGCTCAGATCACTGGTCATAATCCTCCTAGTCCTTGGGATGTGAGAGATTCATTTACTGCTGCTGCTTCATATTTAGCGAATTGGGGAGCAACAAAACAGACTCGAGATGCAGAGTGGCGAGCAGCAATGATTTATTTTTCTGGCTCTACTAATACTCGCTATCGTTTCTATGGAGATAATGTCATGGCGATTGCTGATAGATATGAACAAGATATTGCTACTTTAAAACAAGTTGCAGTTAGATAATAATTCCTGCCTGCGCAGGCAGGTAAAATTTAAAATTAAAAATTATTTCAATGATTCAATGTTATTTTTGTTCGCAGAATATAGAAAAAATAGATTATAAAGACATAGATGCTTTAAAGCGCTTTATTTCTGGACAGATGAAAATTTATCCTCGCAGAAAAACCAATCTTTGCGCCAAACATCAGAGACAATTAAAAAAAGCTATCAAACGGGCAAGAATTGCTGGTCTTTTGCCTTTTATTGTTTCTTAATCACATGGATAAATTCTATTCCCCTCATGGAAAATCGTTTAATTATGAACAGCTTCTTAAAGAAGTTATTTTATTTATTAAAAAAGATCCAGAAAAGCACTACAAAATAATTATTGGTACTGATTCTGCTAATCACGGGACAACTGATTTTGTGAGCGCCATTGTTATTTATCGGGTTGGTCATGGCGGAAGATTTTTTTGGCGCCGAATAAACAATAAGAATAAAATAGTTGATTTAAGAAGTAGAATTTATAAAGAGGTAATGATGTCTTTAAAATTAGCCACTGAAGTTTTATTCAATTTATCGCAAAACAAAAATCTAAAATTTGATTTTGAAGTACATGTTGATATTGGTTCTCAAGGTGAGACGAGAACAATGCTTCAAGAAATAATTGGCATGGTGAGAGGGTCTGGTTTTGAAGTAAAAACTAAACCAGAATCATATGGCGCTTCAAAAGTCGCAGATAGGTATACGTAATAATAAATTCAAAAGCTTGCCCTGAGCGAAGTCGAGGGGTCAAAATTAAACAGAGGGCTCTTGAAGATGGAAAAGAGTCCTTTTTTATGATACAATATTTATAATGGGAAAAAGAAGAAAAGAAAAATGGAACAAGCCAGAAGAGGAAATTCTTGAGGAAGAGCAGGAGGAAAAATTACAATTAGAACCAGAAATCAAAAACAGTATTTTAGCTGTTTTATTTTTAGCCGTAGCTCTGATTTTAATTTTGATTTTCTTTAATTTAGCTGGTTCTTTAGGAAGGTTTATCTTTAAAATATTTGATTATCTTTTAGGGTGGGGTTATTTTCTTTTACCCGTGCTACTTTTTACTATTTCTTTTAATTTTTTTCGTTCGTGGACAGAAAGAATTAATTTTAATAAAACCACTTTTAGCGGCGCCTTTTTAGTTTTATTTTCCAGTCTTTCTATCTTAGAACTTTTTTCTCCAGCCACTGGAGGTTTGATTGGAGAAACAGGGGCTTTTTTGAAAAACTTTTTAGGTCTCTGGGCTTCCTTAATTATTTATATAGCTATTTTAATTTCTGGTTTGCTTTTGACTTTTAATACTTCCTTAAAGATTCCTCAATTTTTGTTCAAACGAAAAAAGGAATTAATCATTAATCCTCCAGAAGTACCATTAGTAATTGAGAAGAAGGCAGAAAAAGAAGAAAGAAAAGCAGAAGAGGAAATGGAAGTAGTTAAAGAAGAAGAAAAGAGAAAAAATCATTTCCCTGCTAAAGTGAAAGGCAATTATGTCGTTCCTTCTCTAGATTTATTAGAAAGTGGAAGTGCCAAACCAACTGTCGGTGATATTAGAGCCAATGCTAATATTATAAAAAGGACATTAGAAAGTTTTGGCATTATTGTGGAAATGGGCGAAGTGAATGTCGGACCAACTGTGACTCAATATACCTTAAAACCAACCGAAGGAGTAAAACTAGCAAGCATCACTGCTCTACAAAATGATTTAGCCTTAGCCCTGGCTGCTCATCCTTTAAGAATTGAAGCCCCTATTCCTGGAAAATCTTTAGTTGGTATAGAGGTGCCTAATAAAGCAGTGGCTTTGGTAAGATTAGGCAATATTTTAAAAGAAATAAATTTTCAAAAAGAAACACCGGCTTTAGCTTTTGCCTTAGGCAGAAACGTAGAGGGGAAAATTATATTAGCTGATTTAAGCAAGATGCCTCATTTGCTGATTGCTGGAGCAACTGGCTCAGGCAAAAGCGTCTGTATTCATTCAATTATCAGCTCTTTTCTTTTAAAAAACTCCCCTGCTAGCTTAAGGTTAGTTTTAATTGATCCCAAAAGAGTAGAACTTGCTCGTTATAATGGTATTCCTCATCTTCTGACACCAGTAATTACTGATAACAAAAAAGTCCTACCGGTTTTACGTTGGATTATTAATGAAATGAATAGACGATATGATTTACTTTCAAATTATCAGGCTCGAGATATTGAAGGTTATAATATTAAAACACTTAGCAAAAAAGAAGAAGCTTTGCCTTATATTGTGATCATTATTGATGAATTGGCTGATTTGATGATTTATTATGGCCGAGATTTAGAAACTTTTATTATTCGTATTGCTCAGATGGCGAGAGCCACAGGCATTCACCTTATTGTTTCCACCCAAAGACCTTCAGTAGAGGTAATTACTGGTTTAATTAAAGCTAATATTACTGCGAGGATTGCTTTTCAGGTAGCTTCTCAAGTTGATTCTCGGACAATTCTTGATATAGCAGGAGCAGACAAATTATTAGGTCACGGTGATATGCTTTATCTTTCTCCAGAATCTTCAAAGCCACGCCGCATTCAAGGAGCTTATATTACAGAAAATGAAATCGATAGATTAGTTGAGTGGATTAATAAAAGTTCTCATGTTATAGAAACTAATGGTTTAGCTATTGATTTAGAAGGATTTATTTTAGAATCATCGTCTCAAGAACAGATTAACTTAGAGACCTTAGAAGAAGATGAGGATATCTTATATCCTGAGGCTTATGAGGTGGTAGTAAAAGCTCAAAAAGCCTCTGCCTCTCTACTACAAAGAAGGTTAAGAATCGGCTATGCCCGAGCAGCGAGATTACTTGATTTATTAGAGGCCAGAGGAGTGGTAGGAAAAGGAGAAGGAGCAAAACCAAGAGAGGTTTTCGTTAAAGAAAAAACCATCCAATAACAAGGTTAGTAAATAAAAAAATGGATGCTAAAACTTCAGCTAAACACAAAGAAGACATTTCCTGCGGAGCCTATCTAAGAAATATTAGGGAACAAAAAGGAATTACTTTAGAAAAAGCCAGTCAGGATTCAAAAATTGTTAGGACGCTGCTCGAAGCAATAGAGCAGGATAATTATCTTTCAGCTAAAAAAGAATTACCACCTCCAGTTTATCTGAAAGGGATGATTAAAAAATATGCTCATTATCTTCATTTAGACGAAGAAAAAATTTTAGATTTTTATCAGAAAAGTAACGGCCGGAAAATTTCTTCTGGAGAAAAAGATTTACTTCCTTACAACCGATTTATAGTTTCTCGTCCTCGGTTAAGCCAAGTTTTCTCGTTAATCTTCCGTCAATTGATAAAGTTTTCACTCATTATCTTTATTTTAGGATATTTTCTGTTTGAATTGTCTCAATTTTTACTGCCAGCTCAAATTATTCTTTACTATCCTCCTAAAGATTTAATAACTTCAAATTCCAATTTGGAAATTTTTGGTAAAGTAATTAGAAGTAAAATTCTTTATCTTCAAGAAAAAGAAATAAATTTCGACGAGAATGGGTTTTTTAGAGAACAAATAACTTTAAATCCTGGATTAAATACTTTGGAATTAAAAGTAGTCAATTCTTTAAGCAGAGAAACAATTTTAGAACAAAACATTGTTCTTTCGATCTATTGAAATTTATTCAAAAAATTGGTAATCTAATGATATATTAAATTAAAAATATGGCTAAAGCTCCAGCGAAAAAAGAACAAGAAACGGGGGATAATTTAGAAGCTACTTTGAAAAACTTACAAGATAGATTTGGAGAGGGTGCAATTATGCGTTTAGGTGAAGTAAGAAAAGTAGATGTTGATGTCATTCCTACTGGTTCACCTTCTTTAGATTTGGCATTAGGTGTTGGCGGAGTGCCTCGAGGAAGAATCATAGAAATTTATGGCTCAGAATCCTCAGGTAAGACTACTCTGGTTCTCCACATTATTGCTGAAGTGCAAAAAAAAAGCGGCAGAGCAGCTTTTATTGATACTGAACATGCTTTGGATCCTGATTATGCTGGAAAAATTGGCGTGAAAGTTAAAGATTTGCTTATTTCTCAACCGGACAACGGAGAGCAGGCTTTAGATATAGTGGAGGCTTTAGTACGTTCTGGTTCAATTGATGTGATTGTCATTGATTCAGTAGCCGCTTTAACCCCACGAGCGGAAATAGAGGGCGAAATGGGAGATCAGCATATCGGACTTCAAGCACGACTGATGGGTCAAGCATTAAGGAAATTAGCTGCCATTACCAGTAAAGCTAAAACAGCTATTATTTTTACCAACCAGACGAGAATGCTGATAGGTACTATGATGTTTGGCAATCCTGTGACTACCCCTGGCGGAAAAGCTTTGAAATTTTATGCCTCAGTCAGAATAGAATTAAGGCGAACAGCTCAAATTAAAAGGGGAGATGAAATTATTGGTTCTCGGATAAAAGCCAAAGTGGTCAAAAATAAAGTAGCCGCTCCTTTTAAGGAAACTGAATTTGATATTATTTATAATGAAGGTATTTCTTACTATGGTGATCTTTTAAATCTTGCTTTCAAAAAAGACATTGTTAAGCGTTCAGGAATGACTTATTCATTTGAAGATACAAAGTTAGGAGCAAGTTTTGATAAAGCAGTAGAATTTCTTAAAACTAATACCCCAACTGCAAAAGAAATCTTAAAACGAATAAAAGAAAAAGATTAAAAATATGGAAACAAGAAAATACGAATTGTCATTTTGGTTGACTTCTAATCTCAATGAGTCAGAGGCTGAGGCTGTTTTTGATGAAATAACTAAAAAAATTGAATCTTTAGGAGGTCAAATCATTAATACTCAGATTCCTCAATTAAAACCTTTAAGCTATAAAATCAAAAAAGAAACTAATGGCTATTTTGGGTTTATTTATTTTTCCGGTTGTGAAAACAAGCTGAGTGATTTACAAAAGGAGACGCAATCAAATGATAAAATTTTGAGATTTATCATTGTTAGAATTAAAGATTCTAAAAAAAGATCAAAACCGAGAAAAATAAAACGTCCTTTTTTATTTAAATCACAACAAATTTCTCATCAGGAAGAAGCAACTGCTTCTCCGAGTCAAGGTAAACCTGCATCAGTCTCAAGGGAAGAAATGAGTCTTGAGGAATTAGATGAAAAATTAAACGAAATTTTAAAAGAATAAACTCAACCGAGCACTCAATTTGAGTACTCGGTATCAGGGTGAGTTTTTTCTGAAAGGTATCGGCTCCGCCGATAATTTCTTAAAAACAGAATAAATCTAAACAAAGGTCGAGAGAAAACGAGGGGTAAATTTTAACTCAATATGAATCTCAATAAAGTTTTTTTAATTGGTAATCTTACTCGAGATGTTGTTTTAAGAACTACACCTTCAGGTCAATCAGTAGCTGATTTTGGATTGGCTACTAACCGCGTTTGGACGGGAGCCAATGGCCAGAAACAACAAGAGGCAGAGTTTCATAATATTGTGGTTTGGGGAAAGATGGCAGAATTGTGTAATCAATATTTAGCCAAGGGGAGAATGGTTTTTATTGAGGGAAGGATTCAAACAAGAACTTGGCAAGATGCTAATGATCAGAAGAGATATAAAACAGAAATTGTTGCTGTAAATATTCAATTTGGTCCGAAATCAATGAGAGAAGGCGCTAAATTAGAAATGCCTCCAGAAGCAGAGAAGGCACCTCATGAAGAATTACCAGTTTTAGAAGCAGATACACCAGAAAATAAAGAAGAGGATGAAGGAATTAGTTCTGAGGAAATTCCTTTTTGATAATTTCAATAATTTCTTCTAAATTTCCCTCAAGGATATTATTCATATTGTGCCAGGATTTTTTAATCCGATGGTCAGTAACTCTATCCTGGGGAAAATTGTAGGTTCTAATTTTTTCCGCCCTTTCGGCGTGGCCAATTTGGTCGCGCCTTTCTTTTGTCATTTGGCTAGATCCTCTTTCTTGTTCAGCCTCCCAAAGTTTATTTTTTAAAATCTCCAAAGCTTTGTTTCGATTTTGTTTTTGATATCTTTCACTTTGGCAAGAAATAGTCATGCCAGTTGGTTTGTGATAGAGACGAACCGCTGTTTCCACTTTTTGAACATTTTGGCCACCAGGACCAGAAGAACGGTAAAAAGTTTCTTCAATATCTTCAGGTCTGATATCTATTTGGATATTTTCTACTTGAGGAAGAACTGCTACAGTGGCGGTAGAAGTATGAACACGGCCAGATTTTTCTGTTTCTGGAATTCTTTGTACTCGATGGACACCACCTTCAAATTTTAAATTTTCATAAGCTGTTTTATCGTTGATTTCCAAAATTCCTTCTTTTAGTCCTCCTATAGAAGTAGAACTAATATTAATAATTTTTAAAGACCAGTTATTTTTAGCTGCGTAATGCTGATACATCCGGAATAAATCTTGAGCAAATAAGGCAGCTTCCTCGCCGCCAGTTCCTGCTCGAATTTCTAAGATAACACCTTTGATTTCGAGCGGAGCGAGAAAAAAGGTTCTGCCGAGCGAAGGGAGGTAGGTTCTTATTTTTGTTTTGTCGCTTTCCTGATTTTCGAGAAGGTTGAGAGCCTTTTTCTTCATTTCTTCATTTTTCTTGATTTCTTCTTCAGCTAAATTAAGAAGCTCTTTGTCGCTTGTTTCAGCCAATATTTCCTGGGCTTCTAAAATTTTTCTTTCTGCCTTTTTTATCTCTTTTAATAGATTTATTTTTTGCTCAATTCCTTTTAAACGGCAAGAAGCTTCTTCAAAATTTCTTGAATTTGAAAGAAACTCAGGATCGCTGAGTTTCTTCAATAATTGTTCTTTTTCTTTGATAAGGTTTTCTAAATTCATATTAACTGTTTGATTTTTTATTCTTTTTAACCGGATGAGTCTTTTTCTCTTTTTTTGTTCCTTTGATTTTATTCAGGACAGGCTTTTTTACTTTTAAAACTTCAGTCTTTTTCATTCGCGCCTCAAATTTTTGTACTCTACCAGCAGTATCAATAATTTTCTTTTGACCAGTATAAAAAGGATGGCATTGAGAACAAATTTCTATCTTCATTTTTTCTGCAGTTGAACCAACAATAAATTTAGCCCCGCAGGCACAAGTGGCTTCAGCTTTTTCGTAATATTTCGGATGAATATCTTTTTTCATACGCAAATATATTAACAGATAAAAGGATAAAAAGCAATGAGGGATTGATTCTTCTCTTGTTTTATGTTAAATTATCAAATAGTCAACATAATCAACATAGAGATAATCTAATAATTAAAAGACACTATGAGTGATAAAATTACAGAAATACAGAAAGAAGAAGATGTTATTCAAGAAATGATGAAGGCTGGTTTACATTTTGGTCATAAGAAAACTTATAACCAGCCTAAAGCCGGTTATTTTATTGTAAAAAGTTATGAGGCCATAGCTGGCATTGACTTAAAAGAAACATTAAAAGCTTTAAACAAAGCTTTAGATTTTATAAAAGAAATAGTCAAACAAGAAGGGCAGATTATTTTTGTAGGAACAACCTCTGGAGCAAAAGGATTCATTAAAGAATTAGCTCAAAAATATGATTATCCTTATGTTGATGAACGTTGGTTAGGTGGCACCTTGACTAATTTTAAAACCTTAACTCAAAGAATTAAAACATTGAAAGAGTTAGAAGAACAGAAAGATTCCGGAGCTTGGGAAAAATATACAAAAAAAGAGAGAAATGACTTGGAAAAAGAGCTTAATCAACTTCAAAGAAAATTTACTGGAATAAGAAATTTAGAAAAACTACCTGATGCTCTGTTCATCGTTGATACTGGCATTCATGATATTGTAGTCAGGGAAGCTAAATTGTTAAGCATTCCTATTATTGGTATCCTTGATACAGATGATGATCCAACTGTTATTGATTATCCCATTCCTGCTAATGATAGTGCCAAGTCTTCGATCCAATACATTCTCAACAAAATAGAAAAAGCTATAGAAGAGGGAAAGAAATCAATAAAAGTTACCGAGATACCTGTAACAGAAAAAACTAAACCCGCCTAAGTTTCGCAAAGCGAAATTTTGGCGGGTAAAGAAATAAAAAAACATGATTAAAGTAATTGATATTCAAAAATTAAGGGAAGAGACTGAGGCTCCAGTAATGGAGTGCAAGAAAGCTTTAGAGGAGGTCCAAGGTGATCTCGAGAAAGCGAAGTTAATTTTAAAAAAGAAAGGAGAATTACGAGCAGAAAAGAAACAAAGTAATGAAACTAAGAGCGGACTCATAGAAGCTTATATTCATGCCAATAATAAAGTAGGAGCGCTTTTGGAGTTACGTTGTGAAACTGATTCTGTAGCGAATAATCCTGATTTTAAATTATTAGCTCATGAAATATCAATGCATATAGCAGCTATGAATCATCAATTCGTGTCTCAAGAATCAATTCCCAAAGAAGTCATTGAAGAGAAAGTAAAAGAATACCAAGAAGAAACAAAAGATAGTCATAAGCCGCCAGAGATTATAGAAAAAATTATTAAAGGTAAATTGGAAAAAGAGTTAGAGGAGATTTGTTTACTTAACCAAATTTTCATTAAAGATGAGACTAAAACCATTAACAATTTACTAAAAGAAGCAACAGCGAAATTTGGAGAGAAAATTGAAATTAGACAGTTCTGCCGTTTTCAAATTTGAATATGTATAATATTGTTCCACCTCTTTTAATTGTTTTGGGTATAGTTGGTTTAATTTTCTTATTGAGTAATAAGGAATTTAAAGAAAGGGAGCAAGAAATTAGAGAAAAATTGAAAAAAGACACCCATCAAAGACATTTTTTTCTTTTTATAAAGTGGCGCCAGATCTTTAATAAAAAAAACATTGATTTACTAAATTGTCGATTGTCGAACTTTTTTGAAAAATTATTAATTCGTTTCAGAATAATAATTTTGAGAATAGATCACCTTTTCCTAAAAGAATTAGAAAGACTGAAAAAAAAGAAAGAAATGGCAAAAGAGATTCAAAATGGGACAGGAGCAAAAAGAAGCTTTTTTGATTTCGAGCATAGCGAGAAAAAAGGTAATCCTTATTTTTTAACAGAGAATGGATTTTCTCCAAAAACCGAAGAATCAAACCTATCATCGGTCGTTGATTTAGAAAAAGAAGAAAAAAAGTTTTTAACTGATTTCCTTAAAAATCCTCAGGAAGAATCTCCTTTGATAAATTTGGCTCGTTTATATCTTTTTAAAAAAGATTTTTCTTCTGCCCGTTGGGCCTTGCTTGAAGCTCATAGATTAAAAAAGAAAGATAACATAATAAAAGATTTATTATTAGAATTACAGGAAAAAGAAATGCCAGCGTAGCTCAATGGCAGACCTGCCTGCCGGCAAGCAGGGCAACGGTTTTGCGAAGTGGAGCATAGCCCCCCACTTTTGCCGAGATAGCTCAGTGGTAGAGCAACTGTTTTGTAAACAGTAGGTCGTGGGTTCGAATCCCTCTCTCGGCTCTTCGGCAAAAGTGGGGGGTAAAGTTGTGGGTTCAAGTCTCTCCGCTGGCTCTTGGACAAAAGTGAAGAGTAAAGTTGTGGGCCAAATCCCTTTGTTGGCTCTTGGAGGGCAGGTAGTCCCGTAGGGAGCGGGGACGGTCTGTAAAACCGCTGGCCATGTTGCCCCTGTGGGTTCGACTCCCACCCTGCCCACCACGTTAAACGTGCCCACTCCTGCTTGCGCAGGCAAGCCTGCCGATGTAGCTCAGTGGTAGAGCACTTTCTTGGTAAGAAAGGGGTCCGCGGTTCAATCCCGCGCATCGGCTCCAAAATTAAAGAGATCTAATATGAAAAAAGAGAATTTTATCAAATTACAATGCACCGTTTGCAAACATATTAATTATTACACTCGAAAAAATAAAAAAACTGTTGAGCGTAAATTAGAATTTAATAAATTCTGTCCTTGGTGCAGAAAGCACACGATACATAAAGAAGGGAAGAAATAACTTTTTAGGGGCGTAGCTCAGTTGGGAGAGCGGCGGTCTCCAAAACCGCAGGTCGCAGGTTCAAGCCCTGCCGCCCCTGCCCACTATTGACTTTTCTAATAGGATATGCTATATTTATATTACCCTAGTATAGGGTATTTTTAGTTCTTTGAAAAAATATCTTCTTATAGACAGAGAGAAAGTGATTATTAGTTTATTCTAGTAGCTACTTTCTCTCTGTCTAGTATTTAAAAATAAAATAAAAAATAAGGAGGTTCAAAATGCGTACTTTAAAGTATGTTTTAGCGGTTCTTTTTACTCTTGCTTTCTGCTTTGCTATTGTTACTCATGTAGTATTATGGTATAAATTCCGGGTCGGTTGCGAAGATTATCTTAAATTAGCTGGTGATGCGCCAACAATTGAAAGGGCGACAGAATTTTTAGGGAAAGCAGTTAATTATTTAGAAGAGAAAAGGCTAACTAGCGGGAATTCTGCTTTCTTCTTTCCCATTCCCCGGAAAGATGTAGGTATTTGGTATAGTCAATTAAAGAGTGCATATGAGGTAGAAAAAAATCTGGTTGAGCAAGCAAAAGTTAATCCAGATAGTGTTCCCCAGTTGACGAGAGACAATGCTCTGATGAAGATTCGAGAAGTGGTTCTTGATGAAGGGAGTAATGGTACAATAGTTACTGCCCCCGCCAATATCGTGGTTTTTCCATATCAAAGAGTCTTCTTATTTTGGTACTTGCTCTCTTTTATTTTTGCTCTTGTATTCTGGTTTGTCGCTGTATTTAGTGAATCCTACTAAAGTTGAGGAGGAAAAAGACGAAATGAGCAGAAGCTCTGGTTTCTTTAAATAGGGCCAGAGCTTTTTTATTACACAAAACAGGTTCGAACGTCGTCCATTAGACCCTGCTTTTTAAAAAGCCTTTATTAGAGAGACTTTTTTAATTAGGGTTAAAGAAAGTTCGAACTTGTGGTACAATAAAGTTGTAATAATTAAATAAATATATAAATATGAACTCGTTAGAAAAAGGTCCTGATAATATCGATTGGGTAGAAAAAACAGAAAATATCCAACCTTCGGAGAATATTTTACCTGAAAAGGGTCAGCCCGAATATTTGGAGGGTGATATTACACACCATCAAGATGTTATAAAAAATATTGAAGCATTGCCAAAATCTATAGAAGAACATAAAATGAATGAAGATTCATCAAGTTTATTGACAGAAAAAGAAAGGCTTGAGAAACTTCAAGTTGAAGTCAAAGTGCCAGACGGAAAAAAAGAATCAGAACTAGACGAGCCTCAAGCTATTATGAAAAGATCCCTAGATGCAGGTACAGATGGAACCGGTTTTGACTCAAGAATAGTTGATTATTTTAGGAATTATTTGGGGTCAAAGGAAACTTTGCGACGTTTCAATAATATGGGCCAAGACAGTCAGAGAAATCTTGTAGAAAAAATTAAAGCCGGTGAAGTAGAGGGAGTGGTTAATTTAATGGAAGACTTCACTTTAAATATGTCAGATCGAATCAATGAATTAAGGGATGCGTTTGGAGGTCCTCCTGAAGATAGATCTAAAGTGAAAGATTGGATGCAGAGGACACTGTCGGCCGAACATAATTTTAATATTCGTGGTGGTACAAAAAAATGGATAATTAACAAGCTTAATCAAGATCATAATAGGTAGAATCAAATAAAAGATATAGTAAATAGTAGGGTAGGGTAATAAATTGAAGCTAAATTTCCATAAAACAGGTTCGAACGTCGTCCATTAGTCCCTGCTTTCGTTAGAATTTCGGCAGACAAATTTAGACTTTATTATTCTTGAATTAAAATCAATATTATGTTAATATTTTCTCAGAACGGGATTTTTTAAAATTTAAAATTAAAAAATATGATAAAAAATTGGAAAATATATCTGCCAATAATTATTGCCAGTTTATTAGTGATTATTTTAATTGGCATGGATAAAGCCAGGACATCATCTTTTGGTCTTGCTTTTCAACCTGGTCAGAAAGTAGCTCAAAAAGCTATTGATTATATTAATAATAATATGCTGCAAGATCAGACTGCTTCTTTAGAGAGTATTGAAGCTGTTAGCGGAGTTTATAAATTTAAATTAAAAATAGGCGACAATGTATATGATTCTTATGTTACTAAAGATGGAAAGATTTTATTTACCTCAGGTGTTGAAATTTCACCTGTTACTTCAACTCCCACTACCACCACTAAAGCTGCAGCTGTTAAACAAACTTGTGCTGATTTAGCTAAAAATGAAGCGCCTGTTTTAGAAGTCTTTGTAGTGAGTAAATGTCCTTTTGGTTTGCAGATGCAAAGGATTTTAAGTGAAGTAATAAAAAGTATTCCTGAAGCTGCAAAATATATGAAAGTTGAATACATAGGAGAAGTGAACGGCAATAAGGTTGTCTCTATGCATGGAGATGAAGAAGCTCAAGAAAATTTACGTCAAGTATGTATCAGAGAAGAACAAGCTAATGAATACTGGGATTATATTGCCTGTCATATTAAAAAAGGCGATGTTGATTCTTGTTTAACTAACGCCAAGATCGATAAAACTATTTTGACTAGCTGTATGGAGGACTCTAATAAAGGTGTAGCTTATATTCAAAAAGATTTTGAGAATCAAGATAAATATAATGATACTCCAGAATGTAAAAAAGATCCGACTAAATGTGATGTTGGAGGTTCTCCAGCTTTAATTTTGAACGGAAAAGCAGTAAGTGAATTTGATTTTGGCGGTAGAACTGCTGAAGCATTAAAAACAGTTCTTTGCTGTGGTTTTGATAATCAACCTGGTTTTTGCTCACAAAAATTAACTACTGAGCAAGCGGCCTCGAGTTTTTCAGAAACTTATAGTACTGGTGGTTCTGCTAGTTCGGGAAATTGCAATTGAAAACAAACAAATTAAAATATCGGCTTTAAAAGTCGATATTTTTTAATTTCCATTGTCTTCATGACTTTTTTTTGCTAAGATAATGATCATGGTTGATAATTTAAGCTCTGTTATTAATATTGCTGCTAATAAAGCTATTCTTTCGATTTATCCTGGAGCAGGAGGAAAAGATGCTGAGGATTGGGCTTTGATGTTATTGAGAATGTATCAAAAGTATGCTGAAAAGAAAAAATGGAGCTTCGTTGTTTTAGATAAAAAAGAAGATGAATATGGAGGAATTAAGAATGCTATTATAGAAATAACCGGAGAAAATACTTACGAAATTTTGAAAAATGAGAACGGAGTCCACCGCTTAGTACGAATTTCTCCTTTTTCAAGTGCTCATTTGCGGCATACCTCTTTTGCTTTAGTGGAAGTGTTGCCTAGTATTGAAGCTAAAGAAATTCCCTTAAAAGATGAAGATTTAGAAATAGAAACTTTTCGTTCTTCTGGTCCTGGCGGTCAAAATGTGCAAAAAGTAGAAACAGCAATTCGTCTTTATCATAAACCAACTAATATAGTAGTGACTTGTCAAGCAGAGAGATCACAATTCAAAAATAAAGAGAAGGCTTTAGCTATTTTACGAGGTAAATTATATCAGTTAGCCCAGCAGGAGAAAGCGAAGACAATCGAAGAATTAAAAGGTAAAAAAATCAAAATCGAATGGGGTAATCAGATCCGTTCTTATGTTCTTCATCCATATCAAATGGTGAGGGATGAAAAGACAGGTAAAAAATATCCTCAAGTAGAAGATATTTTAGATGGTAATTTAGATAGAATTTTAAATTCGGTGCAATGAGCTTAATTTATTTTAAAAACGTTTCTAAAAGTTATAATGATTCTTTAATCCTTGATAATGTTACTTTTACTGTTGAAACAGGAGAGTTTGTTTCTCTTGTTGGTCGTTCTGGAGTTGGAAAGACCACTCTTTTAAAAATGCTGATTAGGGAGGAATTACCGACTAAAGGTAAGATTTATTTTAATGATAAAGAAATTAATAAATTAAAATTACAGGAAATTTCACTTTTACGAAGAAAAATTGGCGTAGTTTTTCAAGATTTTAAATTGTTGTCTAATAAAACTGCTTTTGAAAATGTGGCTTTTGCGATGGAAGTGGCTGGTTATTCTGAGGAAGATATCAAAAAAGATGTACCCGAAGTTTTAAAATTAGTTAATCTACAGAATAAGGCAGATAACTTTCCTTATCAACTTTCTGCTGGAGAAAAACAGCGGACAGTGATTGCCAGGGCTTTAATTCAACGGCCAGAATTAATTTTAGCCGATGAACCCACTGGCAATCTTGACCCGATTAACAGTTGGGATATCATTAAGTTATTAGTAAAAATTAATGAATTAGGTACAGCAGTAATGTTAGCTTCTCATGATAAAGAAATCGTTAATACTTTAGGGAAAAGGGTTATCAGTTTAGAAGATGGCAAAATTATTAGAGATGAACAAGAAGGAAGATACCTTATCTAAAAATTTTTAATTTTTAATTTTTAATTTTCAAATAAACTAATGATACAAATTATTCAGAGAATGTTTAAAACTGCCTGGCAAGGCATGAAACGGAATAGCTGGCTTTCCATAGCCTGTATTGTAATGATGACTTTGAGCCTTCTGATTTTTTCTTCGATTTTAATTTTTAATCACGCTGCCAATACTCTGGTCAATACTCTCAAAGAAAAAATGGATATTACTATTTATTTTAAAACCGATGTTCCAGAAGAAGATATTCTTAAAATCAGAGATGAATTACTGTCTGATGAAGCCATAGCAAAAATTAACTATGTTTCTAAAGAAGACGCTCTAAAAGCCTTTGAAGAAAGAAGTAAATACAATCCTACTATTCAAAAAGCCCTTGATGAATTAGGAGAAAATCCTTTAGCTGCTTCTTTAAATATAAAAGCTAAAAAAACAGAGGATTATAATACCATCATAGAATCAGTAAAAAATTCTGTTTTTAAAGATAAATTAATAACCGTAGATTTAGCTGAAAACCAAAAAGTTGTTTCTAGGGTTGATGCTTTGGCTAAGGCTGTAAAAATAGGTTCTCTGTTTGCGATCTCAGTTTTAGCTTGTTTGAGTTTTATTATCGGTTTTAATACCATTAGAATGGCAATTTATTCTTTAAAAGAGGAGGTAGAAATTATGAAGTTAGTCGGTGCTTCTAATTGGTTTGTTCGGGGACCTTTTCTGCTTGAGGGAGCTTTGCAAGGTTTTATTTCATCAATAAGCACGACAGTAATTTTTTCTCTTCTTCTTTTGGTGTTTGGTGGAAAAATTGAAAATTTTGTTCCGGGTTTAGGTTTGAATGTCTATTTTTGGTCCCATTTCTGGTTTATTTTCTTCTTACAAACCGCTTTTGGTATTTTCTTAGGTATTATTTCCAGTTTTTGGGCTTTGAATCACTATTTAAAGATTTAATTTTTCATTGCGGGATCGTCTAACGGTAGGACAGCAGCCCTTGGAGCTGTTTATCTTGGTTCGAATCCAAGTCCCGCAGCTAACTATTGACCATCAATTGTTTTAGTGATATAATATCCTGTAATGGGATATTTTTGTTCTTTGAAAAACAATATTTATACTATCTGCTATATAACTGGTCATTACCTATGATTAGTGGTTAGTTATATGGCAGATAGTTTAAGATATTAAATAAAAAATTTTATTTAGAAAAGAGGTGAAAAGAATGAATAAGTTTTTCAAAATTCTTCCTAAGATCGTTCTTGTGATTTTGATCGCATATTTTTTATGTTCTATATTGATTACCATACTTTCTTGGAGTTATAAGCCAAAAAATCAGATCATTGAGAATCCTATATTACTAAGTGGAAATGTCATTATTCTTTCTTCCGAGAAAGGATTACCACTTGCAAGCTCGTTAATGAATGAGAAAAAGGATGAGGTATACATAACTTTTATGGGGGACGTATTGAAAGTATGGTACTTTAATCAAAAGATTTCGGAGAGATTTCTTTGTCAAGAAATAGAGGTTGTACCTGTAGAACGTTTGAAATTACGGAAAGCATTTCCGCTATTATTTGTCGGGCCAATGGATTACTTCATTAAAAGCGTTTCTTTTAAAACAAAAGAAAATCTTTTAGAGATTCAGTTGGGCGTATCAACGGGGCTTGATATAGCGGTAATGATGTTAATAATAATGATAATGTTATCAGCGTTATCATTATTAACTCGTAAAGATAAACAAAAAAAGAAGTGAAAAAGAGATGTGTCCCCGTAGCTTAAATTAGAGCACTCGTTTGTCAGACGAGAGATTCTGGTAATAAAAAAATCCAGCCGGGGGCACCAAAATTAGTAGCGGATATTAATTGTTTGTTAATTAGTTAAAATTAACATCAAGATATCCGCTTCTTTATTTTAAACAGGTTTTAAAATGATCTAGGAATTTGAATTAAACAGTTTCCAATGTCGTTCCATAGCCCCAGGAAATTAAAATCGCCAAAGAGGCGATTTTTTGATATAGTTAATTTATGACTTGGCAACCATTAGTTTTAATTAGTGTCTTGTCTTATTCGGTTTCGGTTCTCCTCGAGAGAGTGCTTTTGAAGAACGAAAAAAGCGACCCAATTGCTTATTCGGTTGTTTTCCAGTTGGTAGTAGGACTGATTGTTCTAGCTTACGCCTTGATTAAAGGATTCAGTGTCCCCAATCTATATCCGATTCTCCCAAATCTTATCTTAATGACTTTTCTTTATGGGATGGGGAATATCCTTATTTTCAATTCCTTAAAAGTCGGGGAAGTGTCAGAATTTACTATTGTTTTTGCCACCGAGGTTTTTTGGACGATTGCTGTGACCATACTCTTTTTAGGCGAGGCGTTTTCTTTAAGGCAGGGGATTGGAACTCTCTTGATTATTGCCAGCGTTATCCTTGTTTCCTGGAAAGATAACCGATTTAAGTTAAGCAAGTGTAGTTTGTTTGGGCTGGGCGCGGCCCTGTGTTTTGGTTTGGCTTTTGCTAATGATGCTTTTATTCTGAGAAACTTTGATGTTCCGTCCTATTTGGCCATAGCTTTTATCGTTCCCGCTGTTGTGGTTTGGTTATTCAACCCTCGGGTTAGTAAAAATATGTTACCGCTTCTTGAAAAATCAATGTTAAAAAAACTTATGATTTGGGCAGTTTTGTATGCCGTTTCCGCAATAACTATATTCTTGGCTTACCAAGCCGGGAGGAATGCAGCCCAGATAGCGCCGCTTAAACAAACAGCGACCATTGTTACTGTTTTATTGGCTATTGTCTTCTTGCAAGAGAAAAGTAACCTTCTGAAAAAGATAGTCGGGGCGGTAATAAGCGTTCTCGGAGTAATTTTGGTCTTATGAAACTTTAATAGAAGGGAAGAGAAACCAAGTTCTAACATCGTCCGAGAAATCGCCAAAAAGGCGATTTCTTGGTATAATATATAAATTAAAATTATATATCAAAATATGAATAATCTCATTGTTTGGTTGGTTATTATAATCATCAGTTTTATAGTTAGTCTAATGAACTATCGTGGCACTATAATTTATAAGGCTGATAAAGATATCAATCATAAGGAAGCACCTTTCAGTTGGAAATTCTTTCAGATATGGAATTTTTTCATTTGCTTTTTTCTTGGAGGATTAATAGGTTATTACTTTATTGCGATTAGATTCAAACAATTGAGCCATGGAGATAATTTAGCTTCAATTGATATTATTTTAGTGTTAATTTTTATTATGAGTCTCATTGGATATCTACCTCATTTTTTAAAAAATATCACAGAAGGAATACAAGTTATTTTAAAAAGAGTGCTAGAAAAATAGAATTATTTAATAGGAATCTGAGCTAAACAGGTTCCAACATCGTCCCATAGCCCCAGCAGTCTAGTTTTTTTATCGAGAGACCGAAAATACAGCTGACTATTGATCTCAAAATCCAGGAGCGCAAAATTGGTGGATCATTACAATTCCTTGACTTTTTGTCGACAGTGAACTATCATACTAAGGTAAATTTCTATTAAATTTTCTTTCCTTACATATTAATTTATGTAAGACTTGGAAGACAAATTGGATAGTCGGTCGGTTTACTCATTAAAATAAATTATTAAGAAATGAATATGGCAAAAAAATTATTTGTCGGTGGATTATCTTATGACACCACCGATGATACCTTAAAAGAGACTTTTGCTCAGGCTGGAACTGTAGAATCGGCAACTATTATTACCGATAAATTCTCTGGCCGTTCAAAGGGATTTGGCTTTGTTGAAATGTCTTCCGAAGAAGAAGCTCAAAAAGCCATTGAGATGTTCAATGGTAAAGGGATTGACGGAAAAAACGTTACAGTAAATGAAGCTAAGCCCTTGGAAGCTCGTCCTCCTCGAAGAGATGGATTTAACCGCGATCGAGGATTCGGCGGTGGCGGAAGAGATCGCCGGTAAGAAATCTGAAAAATCCCCTACATTCATAATTGGGGGTTTTGACGGAGAGAAACAAAAACGCCCATCACTGGGCGTTTTTTGGTATAATAAATAAATCGCATAAAAACAAATCTGTATGCTACAAGCGAAAGATAAATTTTTTGATGTGGCAGTAATAGGCGGCGGACCTAGCGGGATGATGGCGGCAATTGAAGCAAGTGAATTAGGCGCCAAGGTGGCGCTTCTGGAAAAAAACATTGTTTTAGGGAGAAAACTACTATTAACCGGAAAAGGTAGAAGCAATATTACGAGAGCCGAATTTAACTCTAAAGAACTCGCAAAAAAATATGGCAGAGAGGGAAATTTTCTTTTGTATCCTTTATCTGTTTTTGGCGTCAAAGAAACGCTTAAATTTTTTGAAGAACGTGGTTTAAAAACAAAGATAGAAAGAGGAAAAAGAATTTTTCCCCAGAGCGATGAAGCAGAAGATGTTCTAAATGTTTTAATTCAGTCCTTAAAAAAGAATAATGTTTCAATTCTGACTAAGGCAGAAGTCAAAGAAATTTTCATTAGGGAGAAAAAAATTACAAAATTATTTTTAAAAGATGGCAGGGGAATAACAGCAAAAAATTATATTATTTGCACTGGCGGAAAATCATATCCGCAAACAGGTTCTACCGGCGATGGTTATAAGTGGTTGCAAAAATTGGGACATACAATTATTAAACCACGACCGGCATTAACGCCAATTAATATAAAAGAAGCTTGGCCAAAAGAAACGCAGGGTTTATCTTTAAAAAATGTTGAGCTTTTTGTTTTTCAAAATAAGAAGAAAGTGGAGAGCAGGTTTGGTGAACTCCTTTTTACTCATTTTGGCATTAGCGGCCCGATTGTTCTGGATTTGAGCGGAAAGATTGGTGAATTATTAGAAAAAGGCGGAGTTTCCTTGTTTTTAGATTTAAAACCGGCCTTAAATTCTGAAAAATTGGATAAAAGACTTCAATCTGACTTTTTAAAACAAAGTAATAAAATGTTTAAAAATTCTTTGGCTGATTTGATTCCTTCTAAGCTTATCCCTGTAATTGTAAAATTATCTGGTATTAATCAAATGAAGCAAGTAAATAAAATTACCAGAGAAGAAAGAAATAAATTAGTGGGATTATTAAAAAATTTAGAAATGACAGTAAACTCGCTTTTAGGCTTTGAGACAGCAATCATAACCTTAGGAGGAGTATCTTTAAAAGAAATTAACGCAAAAACAATGAAATCAAAATTAATTGATAATTTATTTCTTGCTGGAGAGATAATTAATTTACATGGTTCCACTGGTGGCTATAATTTGCAGCTTTGTTGGAGTACCGGGTACTTGGCTGGTCAAAGCAGTGCCAATAGTTTATCCTGATAATATGCTTATTGATGATGTAAAAATAAAAGTAATGGCGGGAAGCGGCGGAAAAGGCACAGTGGCATTTAATAAAAACATGATGTCTTTGGGTCCGGTTGGCGGCAGCGGCGGTAAGGGCGGCAGTATTTATATTGAAGGAATTTCTGATTTAAGCGCGCTAAATCAATTCCGTTTTAAAAAAGAAATTAAAGCTAAAGACGGGCAGGACGGCCGTTCGCAATTTCGCGACGGCAATAACGCAAGTGATTTGATTTTATTTGTTCCTATCGGAACTGTAGCACAAAATTTAACAACAGGTGAAGATATTGAGATAACTAAAATCGGCCAGAGGTTAGTAATTGCTTGTGGTGGACGCGGAGGAAGAGGAAACTTTCATTTTCGTTCAGCAACCAATACAACACCGAAAGAATTTGAATACGGAAAACCAGGAGAATCATTGGTGTTTCATCTTGAATTAAAGATGATTGCCGACGTAGGATTTGTGGGAATGCCCAATGTTGGAAAATCAAGTTTGCTTAACGAGTTGACCAATGCCCAAAGCAAAGTGGCAAATTATCCGTTCACAACTCTGGAGCCGAATTTGGGCGTGTATTATGATTTAATACTTGCTGATATTCCCGGACTCATCGAAGGTGCGTCTATGGGCAAGGGTCTCGGCATTAAATTCTTACGACATATAGAGCGAACAAAGACCTTGTTTCACTTTGTTGCCGTAGATTCTGTTGATCCAATAGCGGATTATAAAACGGTGCGCAACGAATTGGGGGTATATAATAAATTACTTCTGGAAAAACCAGAATATGTATTAGTAAGCAAAAAAGACATAGTGGCGCCCAACATTGTTAATGAGGTTGTAAAAAAGCTTAAGAAATTAAATAAAAACGTAACTCCGATTTCCGTATTTGATTTGGACAGCATTGTTCCTGTTAAAAAAATACTTAATGATTTAATTTTAAAAAAGACAGAATAAATATTGCCCAGACTTATATATTTATTTTCTATCAAATAAATTATTGGTTTTTGCAGCTAAAGGACCTTTGGCTTTGGAATAAAGAGATTTTTTGCGTTTGTTATAAGGAACTTCTGCTGGAGAAGACAAATATTCTACTGCTATTTGGCAGATATGCATTTCAGGATATAAAGCTACTGGCAAGTTTGATTGATTGCTAATTTCTAACGTCAAGGCTCCTTCAAAGCCTGGGTCTACAAAACCAGCTGTATGTACTAAAATTCCCATTCTAGCCCAAGTGCTCTTACCTTCTACTTTTAAAACTATATTATTTGGTACTTTGATATATTCTTTAGTGCTGGCTAAAACAAAATTATTAGGGTGAAGGATAAAAGCTTCGCCTGATCTTATCTTTTTAGTAATAATAAAATCCTCGTCTGGTAATCCCTTTTTAGTATCTAAAAGGCATTGTTTGGTAACATTAAAGCTCTTAAAAATCGAACCTAATTTCAAATCAATAGAAGCAGGGCCTATTTGGTCCTTGCTTAAATTTGATCTAAAAATCAACTTTTTTCTTTTAATTACTTTTCTTATATCTCCGTCTGAAAGAATCATATCATTTTTAATTTTATACTAGCAGAAAAAAATTATCAATGGGAATAAAAAAGGCGCAGTAGAATTATCAATTAAGATAATGTCTATCTACGCCTCAAGTCTTAGTTTGTGATAGGTATTATACTTAAACTTCCTGGATATGCTATTATTTCTTTTGTTGCCTCGTTTCTTACCGTTATTCGATTCCAGTTATACTTAACTAATACCTGACACAAATCACCCCTACGGGTAAAAAACCTCTCTCTAATTTTTGAATTTATTAATTTCGGCTTTTTTATTCCCATTTTCCGTTCCTCCCTTATATAATGATACTAATCAAGGTGCAATCTTCACTAATCTCATTATCATTAACTATAGCATATTTGATAGACCTTGTCAAGTATGGAAGGTAATATTCGCGCATATCTTTATTGTAAAAAATTCCATCTAAAGTATTTTTTAGTATGTGTTATAATATAATAAACTCATGGAAGAAAAAGAACAAAATCAAGAATTTATTTGTTCCCATTGTGAGAGGAAAGTTTTTTATGATAGAAGTATTGGCACAAAACATCGCAATCATTGCCCTTATTGTTTATGGTCAAAACACGTGGATTTAGATGAATCAGGAGATAGAAAATCAGTTTGCCAGGGTGAAATGGAGCCGATTGGTTTAACTTTTAAGCAGGAAGGAATTAATAAATATGCAGAAGCTAAACAGGGTGAATTAATGTTAATTCATCAGTGTCTCCAATGCAATAAAATTTCTATCAATCGGCTGGCTGCTGATGATAATCCTCAAGCCATTTTAGAAGTTTTTGAAAAATCAAAACAATTGAATCCGAAAGTAATTAATAGATTAACTGAAAAAGGAATTAAAGCATTAGCAGAACAAGACAAACAAGAAATTTTAATTCAGCTTTATGGGAAAACCATTAAATAAAAGAGGGGCACCTCGGATGGCCCCCTCAATTTTTAATTACTAGTTGCTAGGAGAAAATTTATAGCTTGATCTTACTTTGGCGGCTTTCTTTTAAAAGTAATTTTATCTCATGGTTTATTCCATTGATTTTTTCCTGAACCTGCTTTCGGACCTTTTCTATTTCTTTTTGTTTTGTGTTATGATTGCGCCATTTTTTTCCTATTCTTTTTCTACATTTACCCATTTTAAATGCTAGTTCCAAAATGCTGTCCTGAAGAAACTTTATTGTTTCTTTTTCACTTTTACCTTTACATTCTTCTTTCCATCCATTCTGTTCTGAAAATAGACACGGTACATATAGTCCCGTATCTTGATTTTTCTTTGTATTGCAAGATCCTCCATTTGTAGCAAGATTACATTCTACTATTAGCTTCATTTCTTTTTCTCCTTTTCTTTTTTAAATTACATTTAATTACAGAAATAATTCTTTTTCCTCCTTTCTTTTTCAAAGTTCCAATCTCAAGGTGAATCAATGGCAAATGACTCGTCATGAGCAGGCTTAGCCTTTAGCCTTCACATTAAGTAAAGTTCACCTTGAGCATATATTATTCTACACGAAATATTTATTTTGTCAATCTTTCCACACAAAAACTTGACATTAATATTTGTTATTCTATAATTATTTTTAAAGTTAACTTTTAATAAAATTATGAAATATCATTGTCTTGGTTGTAGTTATATCTACGATGAAGAAAAAGAAACCATTAGTTTTCTTAACTTAGATGCAGAATGGACTTGTCCTGAGTGTAATGCTCCAAAATCAGAATTTGAGCCAGTAGAAGAAGATAACGAAGACGAATCAGGTATAGAAGATGAAAAAAAATCAAAAACAGAGGAAGATTCAAAGGATGAATATTATTAAATTATTAAAATGAACAGAGGAGAGGCATTATTGATGTTAAATAGTAAGATTAAAACGCTTAATTTAATTAAGCATTGTTTGGCTTGTGAAGTCGCCATGAAAGAATTAGCTCAGCATTTTGCTGAAGACGAAGAAAAATGGGCTTTGACAGGATTATTGCACGATATTGATTATGAAGAAACAAAAGATAAACCAGAAGAACATTCTTTAATAGGGGCAAAGTATTTGGAGGAGCAAAATATAGATAAAGAAATTACAGAAGCAGTAAAGACGCATAACGAGATTCATGGTTTGGCGCCAGCAAGCAAACTTGCCAAAGCTTTGTTTTGCGTTGATCCTTTAACGGGTTTAATTGTGGCTGCCACTTTGGTATTGCCTTCTAAGAAAATAAAGGAAGTGACGGTTGACAATGTTTTGAATCGTTTTAAAGAAAAAGGATTTGCTAAAGGCGCGAAAAGGGAAATAATCGAGCAATGCGAACCTTTACTAAGCTTATCTTTAAAAGAATTTTGCTCTTTAGTGCTAAGAGGAATGCAGAAAATTGATAAAGAACTTGGCTTGTAATAATTTGTTTTTGAGGTTGACTTTTCTTGGTTTTCTCTGTTAAACTATAAAGTGCCCTTTGGGCACTTTTAAAAAGATGGGAAAAATATTTTCAAAAATTAGAAACTATTTTGAGGGATCTTGGCGAGAGCTAAAGAAAGTAAATTGGCCTACTCAATCCGAAACCATTAAAAGAACAGCAGGTGTTTTAGTCTTATCCCTCTTTATTGCTCTTATTCTTGGGTTTTTGGATTTTGGTTTGCTTCAAGTAATGAAGTTAATTATTAAATGACATGCCTAAGCAGCAGATTAATTTAGGAAGAAATTGGTACGTTATTCATACTTATTCTGGATATGAGGATGCCGTGGCTAGAAATCTAAAGCAAAGAATAGAGGCTTTGGGTATGCAGGATAAAATTTTTAATGTTTTGGTTCCAAAGGAGAAGAAGATAAAAATTAAAAATAGCAAAAGAGCAATCATTGAGGAAAAAATTTATCCTGGTTATGTTTTTGTTGATATGGTAGTGACCGATGATTCTTGGTATGTAGTAAGAAATACGCCTATGGTGACTGGTTTTATTGGCGCTGGGATTACTCCGCGACCAGTTCAAGACGATGAAATTAAAGAAATCCTGAGAAAAATAGTTGAGGAAGAACCAAAATATAAAATTGAGTTTGCAATCGGTGATTTAGTGAAAATTATGGACGGTCCTTTTAAAAATAGCGAAGGTAAAGTTCAGGAAATTGATAAAGAAAGGGGAAGAGTAAAAATTTTAGTTTCTTTATTTGGCAGAGATACACCTATTGATTTGGATTTTCTTCAAGTGAAGAAAGATTAAAATGCAAAAATTAAACATTTATTATGGCAAAATCAATCAAAACAGTTTTGACTTTACAAATTCCTGCTGGTCAAGCCAATCCAGCTCCTCCAGTTGGTCCAGCTTTAGGTCAACACGGATTAAATATCCAGGAATTCTGTACTCGTTTTAACGAAGCCACTAAAGATAAAATAGGTGATATTATCCCAGTAAAAATTACTGTTTATATAGACAGAACTTTTGATTTGAAATTTAAAGAACCGCCAGTTTCTGATTTATTAAAGAAAGCCGTTGGTATAGAAAAAGGTTCTGCTAATCCTTTAAAAGACAAAGTAGGCAAAGTTACTAAAAAACAATTAGAAGAAATTGCGAAGCGTAAAATGCCGGATTTAAATACTAAAGATTTAACATCCGCCATGAAAATGATAGAAGGCACAGCGAGAAATATGGGCATTGAAATAGAAGGATAAAATCTAAACAATACAAGCTCGGGAATTTTCCGGGCTTTTTAAATTTCTATTTTATGTTAAAATATTAGTAATGCAATATGAACCAGTTATAGGCTTAGAGATTCACGCTGAATTAAAGACTAAAACTAAAATGTTTTGTTCCTGTTCTAATGATTCTAATGGGCATCACCCCAATACCCTAATTTGTCCAATTTGTTTGGGGCACCCAGGAACGCTCCCGACTATTAATAAAAAAGCTGTGGAGTTAGTGATTAAAGTAGGTTTAGCCGTAGGCTCTCAAATTCCTGAATTTTCTAAATTTGATAGAAAGAATTATTTTTATCCTGATTTACCAAAAGGTTATCAGATTTCTCAATATGACGAACCTTTTTGCCGAGGAGGAAAATTAAAATTATTTTTAAGCGATGATCCACAGGAGAGTTTAAAAGAAATTGATATTACCAGAGTACATTTAGAAGAAGACGCAGGAAAATTAATTCATCCTGAAGACAAAAAATCTACTTTAATTGATTTTAATAGAGCAGGCGTTCCTTTAATGGAATTAGTGACCGAGCCAGTCATCCATACTGGAAAAGAAGCCAGATTATTTGCTCAAGGCCTCCAGGTTTTATTAAAAACTTTAGGAGTTTCTGAAGCTGATATGGAAAAAGGACAAATGAGATGCGAAGTCAATATTAGCTTAAAACCTAAAAATCAAAAAGAATTAGGAATAAAAGTGGAAATCAAAAATCTTAATTCTTTTAAAGCAGTAGAGAGAGCAATAGAATATGAAATTAATAGACAAAGAGAATTATTGGAAAGAGGAGAAAAAATTATTCAAGAAACTAGGGGTTGGGATCAAATCAAAGAGATTACCTATTCACAACGTTCTAAAGAAGAAGCGCAAGATTATCGTTATTTTCCTGAGCCAGATTTACCACCATTACATCTTTATTCAAAAATTAAAGAAGAAGGTTTATTTGATTTAGAACAAATGAAATCACAGTTGCCTGAATTACCATGGCAAAAAAAGGAAAGAATCATAAAATCATACACTTTTTCAGGGGATGCTAATTTATTAATTCAAGATGAAAAATTAAGGGATTTTTTTGAAGATACTGTTACAAAACTAGATCCAGAATATAGGAAAAGTGGTACTCCATTAGCATATAACTATTTGACTACCGATATCTTAGGTATTAAAGAAAAAGAGAATTTAACATGGGATAATATAAAATTATCTCCTCAAAATTTCGCTAAGTTAATTAATAATCTGGTTTTAGACAAAATTTCTTCTCGCGTAGCTAAGGATATCTTGCTAGAAATTATTCACTCTAATCAAGATGTGGAAGAAATAATTCAGACTAAGGGCTTACGCAAAATTCAAGATTCTAATATTTTAATTTCGACTGTTGAAGAAGTCATTATAAATAATTCCAAAGCAATTGAAGATTATAAAAAGGGTAAAGAGAATGCTTTACAATTTTTAGTTGGCCAGGCAATGGCAAAACTTAAAGGCGCTGCTGATCCTGTAGAATTAGAGAAATTAATTAGAGAGAAAATCACTGATTAACTTGATTGCTTCTTCATCATTAGATATCCAATGAACATTGGGTATTTTTTTAAACCAAGTCATTTGGCGCTTAGCATAATGGCAACTATCTTGATAGAGTTTTTCTTTCATTTCCAAGAGAGTGATTTTCTTTTCTAAATGACGATTTAGCCAATGATATTCTAAACCAAAATCTTCTAATCGCTTTGAAGTAATGC
>Ga0315294_10000077_pt1 | contig 95705 bp, 103 predicted proteins | sample YL17G13_40_MG_FD_203626 | JGI IMG/M metagenome (GOLD analysis project Ga0315294, IMG submission 203626) | Sediment microbial communities from Yellowstone Lake, YNP, Wyoming, USA - YL17G13_40 | ecosystem: Environmental > Aquatic > Freshwater > Lake > Sediment | place: USA: Wyoming | collected... | reverse complement strand
AAGGAGTATGTTAGAAGATTTATTAATGATGTCAGAAGGTTCGTCGAGCCTTCTAAAGAGATTTCTGGAGAACCAGTAAAAGAAAAGAAAACTAAGAAAAAACAGAAGACTTAAATCTTTTTCTATTTATACTAACATTTATGGTTATGACAAATAATAACAAAGTACCTGTCCTTAGTGATATAGCTGGGCTTGTAACTAAATTTAATGATAGAAGATATTTTTCTCAACTTAAACAAGTCTTAGGCTTGAAAGATGGGAATGTTTTAGTTGAAATGAGAGACAAAACAGAATTAGGTTCTATTGTATATGCTGCTGGAGGCATAGCAGAGTGTGGCGAAACAAGGGTCATTCGCTATGGAATAGCATACCGAGAGCCTAAGAAAAAAGAATTTGATAAATATACGGGTGTTGTTCCAAAGCAAGAGGCAGTTGATACAAAATTAACTCATGAGGACATAACAGATAGAATAAAATCAAAAATTCTTGAACTCCGTAAAAAGCATGACATCCCTAAAAAAGTTTAACATCATCTAAAATCTTTTCAAGCTTTTTGGCAATAGTTTTGCTACTATCATCAAAATATTCTACTAATTTTAAAATGCAAGCTGCAGGATTTATATATGTCAACTTGCTGGCATTTTGTTCAAGCCCAGATTCAATTATTCTAAGTGGAGTCATGTTAGGTTCTAATCCTTTTTCCTTTCTATCCCTCTCCCCTCTTATGCATTCAATAACAGTTTTTCTAGCCAAGTCCTTATCTAGAACACCATCTATAAGACATCTCTCATAGACTTCAGGTCTTATTTTTGTAACTGCAGCTCCAATTGTTACTGCATGTGAATCTGAACTGCCCAAGGAAGCAATTTTAGTTTCTTTTTCAAGAAGTCCAGATTCATAAGACCCAGATTCTATATTTATTTTTTCATAGCCATCAAGTCTATTGCTCAATGCTATAATTTCTCTTGAGCTCAATCCTCTTGATTTGTTTGGGTGTGCTGCTATTGCAACTCCACCAGCTCTATGTACGGCGTTTATCACTTCAGTTGCCCTCAAATTTCTGTTTTCTACAAGCTTTCTAACTGATTTTAGATTTTTGCGGTCATAACTATCAAAATAAGCAATTATATCGCCATCACGACTTGTAATTTCTACAGAAGGTATATTTAATACATCCGGGAATTTCTCTTCTGCTTTTCTACAAGAATTCCAATGCTCTAAAGTATCATGTTCGCTTATAGCTACTATTTCAATATCTCTTTCTCTACAAAATTGAAGAATTTTTTTAGGAGTATAATAACCATCGGAATATATGCCATGAACATGGCCTTCCATCTCATATCCGTCGCTTTTCTTTTTGACTCCCTCAGAAACCTTTTTTTCAGAGTATTTGCGCACAGGCTGTGTAATTAAATCAAACCCTCTGAAAACATAACCAATCGCCTTATCAAATTTACTTAACTTTACCTCTTCCATAATAATAATTAAAAAACAAGCTTTATATGTTTACTTAGAGGTGGTAAAAAATTAGTGTCAATACTATTTATATCTCAATGCCTAATCTTAATAGCATGCTTGGTGAAGTGAGCGTTATGTTAGATCCGAAGGGAATAATTGTTAATTATCATATTGCATACACAAAGGAGATCCTTGTAGACGTACCTGGCATAACGTCAAAGAGAGAGGCAGGAAAACTTATTGGAAAAAAGGCTGTTTGGATAGATGAAAAAGGCGCTAAATATGAAGGTTATGTCTCAGGATTTCATGGAAGAAAAGGCACTTTAAGAGTCAAGTTTAAAAAACCTCTGCCTGCCAAAGCCTTGGCAAGACCGATAAATATCGCTGAATAAAAATGAATATTCTATGGAAGAAGTTTTAAAGTACGTATAAATGGAAATAAATAATATAATTTTTTTTGTTTCTAATAAACATTTATAAACTTATTAACATAACATTAATATGGTGTTAATATGGTAAAAGCTATAGTTGATATAAAGAAAGAGGCTAATAGAGTAATAAACATAGTTAAAGCCAAATACGGATTGGAAACCAAGTCGCAGGCCATAAATGTTATGGCTAAACAGTTTGGAACATTCTTGCTTGAACCTGAATTAAAGCCTGAATTTATCAAAGAATTAAGAAAATCTGAAAAGGAAAAGACTGTCAAAGTTAAGAATTTTGCCAAGAGATATGGATTAAAGTGATTCTTTGTATTCTTTGGAAGTTATAAAGAGCGTGGACAAGATATTTGAAAAGCTAGGAAAGAAAAATCCTGAGCAGTTAGAAGATATAAACAAGAAAGTTCAGCAGATATTAGAAAATCCTCATCAGTTTAAGCCCTTGAAATTTCCCATGCAACACATGCGAAGAGTTCATATAGGTTCTTTTATTCTGATATATGACATAGATGAGGATAGAAAGATTGTAACAATTAGAAGATACGAACATCATGACAAGGCGTACAAATAATTTGCATTAAATATTTTGATTTTCAGTAGCCGTGAATTTTTTATGGAAGAAGTTTTACTTTATTTCTAAAACCCTCAAGCCATTTTTTGTCATTTCAAACGGATGTATGTATATGGAATGGTCTGTTCTTCTCATTTTCCTGATGGTTAAGGTTCTTTTAAATTCTTCTGCTATTGGCAAAAACTCTAGCTTTATGACAGAATCGACAAAGAATTCAATTATTCCACCGATGCTTAGCAAGTCAGTTCCTTCAGGAACAGTCCCAGTCACGATGGTAGTTACTCCAAGCTTTTTCAAGTCGCCTATGAATTTCATCAAGGCTACCCTTCTTAGGTATTCGTCTTGGATGAACATCTCTATGATTGTTGAAGAGTCTATTACAAGCCTTTGTGCCTTTGTTTTTTTAACAATCTCTTCTATTTTTGAATAAAGGTCATAAACGTATATTTTCAAAATCCTGCTCATTTCCTCTTCCCTGTTAAGTTCAACTGGAATCACAGGTTCTAAAACAAGGAATTTTATCAAGTCCTTCTTTTCCATATCCTCAATGTTCCAGTTAAACATGGATTTTATATCTTCTTTTATGTCTGCTTCTGGTTCTTCTGTTGTCACATAGACTCCGGGCTCATTTTTCTGAGCTCCAGCATGCAAGAAAGAAGCGCAAAATGCAGTCTTGCCTGTTCCAGTCTTACCTGTAATAAAGTTAATGCTGCCTTTTACAAAGCCGCCCTGCATTTTATCATCCAATCCTTCCACACCAGTAAATATTCTGTCTGACATATAATCATTTTTGGTTTTGTTTCTTAAATAAACTTATCCTAGGAACTTTTATTTTTCTGTATGCTCCTACAAAAAGATTTTTGATGTTTTTTGGCAAGTTTTTAATACCTCTTCCAAACCATTTTAGCATTTCAACAGGGCTTGCTCTAGATAGGATGATTTTTCTATCCTTTTCCTTTTCAGTTATCGCACCCTTTAGTTTCAATATGTTGTCCTGCTTGGTTATCATTATCTTAGTGAACATGTTTTCATCTATTCTCCTTGTGAAATACTGCTTTTCAGTTTCAACTCTTGATGATACTGAGGTCTTTTCATCATCTTTTAGTTTCTTTAGTTCGACATCAATTTTTTGCAAAGGCATGAGAACTTCCGGCACGAAATAGACTGTTAAGATGCTTGAGATGATTAATAAAATAATCAGCCATGAGTTTTGGGATATGAACCTTTGCCCTCTTAATAACGTCAGGCTGGTGCTGACATAGTTTATGTTGTTCTTCAAGTCTGTGATAGAACCAGATAAGACATTTACTTGGTCTTTGCTTATCGAGCTGTTCACATTGTTCAAAATTGATTTAGACTTTTCTATCATGTTGTCTACATTTCTAGTGTCAATGCCCACTTTCTTATACTCTTGAACTTCTTTTTCAATGTCGTTTAATAGAGTTTTCAGCTCTGATAGATCAGCGTAGTAAGAGGATTTTACTATTTTTACATCTATTAGTTTTTCCTTGTTGAAGTATTTTGTGCCTATCCCGATCTTTATCCAGTAATCGCTTGTGTTAGTGAACAAAGGAACGTGTATTGATATTGTAAATTCTTTTTCCTCTTTCTCGTTTAGAACAAAGTTCAATGGCAAGGAGACATTGCAGCAGTTATTTGATATGTTTAGAAAAGACGATAGGTTTAAAACAATGTTCCCAGTGTTTGTTAGATATCCCTTTAAGCCAAAATCTTTGCCTTGCTCTATTTCCATTTTTGTCAAGTCTATGGTAAAGTTAAAGTCTTCTGCTTTTACTATTGTTAATGTGCAGGTTTCATTCAATTGGCAACTGTATCCTGACTCGCACTTGCAAGCAGAACATTTTGATGTCAATGTTCCATTAGAACAATAAAGAGGTCTTGTAGTTGAGCATTTATTATACAAAGTTCCATCAGTACAATTTTTTTGAGGTGCTAATGGTGCAGGTCCGCCACCTCCAGGTGAACCTCCTGTTGGTGGGGGAGCCTGTGTTGTTGTAAATGTTGTGTAGTTTTCTCCACTGTTATTATACAAATCTGTTGCATTTACTGTTATGTTGAATGAGGTGCTGTAAGAATCAGGAGCGTTGCACAATATAGAAGCATAACCAGCATTAAATGTCAGAGTATGCATTCCATCCGGGCATGTTATGTTTGAATTGACAAAATTTAGATGAAGTTGATTTTTAGCATTGTATAAATAAACTGAAATGTTTAACGCGTTGCCACGTGATAAAGCAGTGTCAGTTGAAATTATTATTGATAGGTTTCTTCTTACATTGAAATTCCAAATATAGCCTCCACTGTTGCCACTTTTTGATGCATTCAAAGATATGCTATAGTTTCCTTCTGGGTCATCATTCTTTATAGTGTAATTAAAATCAGTTAATTGAATAGTTATATTCTCCGTGTTTGTTTCATCTATTTTAGTTATATTAACGATCCAATCGACATTGATTTCTTTATCGTAATTAAGATTAGATGCATAAAATGTTACATTTTCACCTCTCATAAAAATGTCAGAAATAGGATACACTATATCATAATAATCATAAACAGTAAAACTTGATTCTACACTAGTCGCGTTCTGTCCTCCTATGTCTATTGCAGTTACTGTTACGTTATAAAGTCCTGTTTCATTAAGTAGAAGGTCGCTGCCAAAATAATATTTCCATTTTTGAATTCCAGGCGCGTTATTTCCAGTCATATTTTTTATAATGCTTCCAAAAGTAGGATAAGTTATATTGGCTATGACATTACTGAGACCTACATCGTCACTAACAGTTGCAACAATCGCAAAACTATTATTTAGGTTTGCAACATATGTTCCTACATTAGACGCGTAATTAAATATAATGTCAGGTGCTGAAGGTGGGTTGCCTGGGCCGAGATTAAAGTATAAATCAGTAGAAGTGTTGTTGGTGGCTGAAGTAGTATCATTTACATATATTCTAATTCCTATAGTTTTTACATTGAATTCTGATGAATTTGAGAGGTCTATTGTATAGTTCGTCCAGTTTCCTGCATAAGGTGAAGGTATGGTATAATTTTGCCAAGAACCTGTTCCATTATGTCCTATTTGTGCATAAGCTATAGTGTTGTTCCAACGAGCAGAAACTGTCAAGTTATTTGTTCTATTATAAGTTCCTCCACTTCCAATTTCTTCTCCAGTTGTATAGTTTGTTATATTCCAGAAGTCATATGTTACACTAGCCTCTACAATATTATTGTTTAATAAAAATATACAAAAAGCTACTGTAAACAAGACCCATATTTTTACGAAATCCTTCTTCATGATATACAATAAATATATGTGGTTCTTTTATATTATTCATAATTTTTTAGGAAAACTCTTGAAACATAAGGATTTTTAAAGTTTTAATGCATTATTAATCAATAGGTGTTTTATCATTAAAAACAAAGTTTTGTTTTTGATAATAGTTTTAACAATAATAAACATAACCCTAGTTCTAGCATTAGACAGCACATCGCCTTCATGGCAAAATCAAGGTCAGAACTCGACTCACGTGGCTCAAGGCCAAGCGATTTTATTGTATTCTCAAGGGTTTGACAACGAAACAGGCCTGCGATATGCATGGCTTGAAACTAATGAAACAGGGATATGGCAAAACAAGTCTATTTTTTATTTGAACACCTTCAACGATTCTAAGTCAATTAAAAATATCACATTTACTGAATTTTCAAATAAAACCGTTTGGATAAGATTGCCTAAAAATAGTAATGTTTTAAGCGCAACTGTTAAAATGAGAGGATATCCATATCCAAATACAACCCTTAATACAACAGATGAAACATCAGATTGGTATAGTTACTATTTCACAGGAGGAAGCGTCTATGTAATAAATCCTCTCTATGGTAATGATTCAAACTATAGTTCAGCTGCGGAATGTGCTTATGCCTCCTATCCACAGCCAGTAGGTTATTGTCATTTCATAGAAAACTATACAACGCCGTCTTATGCTAAGGGCGCTAACATATTTGTAAAAGCAGGATGTCCTAAAAACTGTATGATAGAGGATTGGTATGTACAATGTTGGAATTGGACTAGCAACAACAGCTGGATAAGAGTTGGTCAAAGTAAAACACCTCACTGGTCAACTAATTATGTGATAGGCAACGTCTCTGCAAATATAACACCTGAAAGTTTTCCAGATTGTTGGGGCCCACAAATAATAACTAAGACTGTTACTTATGATAATATTGCTAATTATTCTGGTCTATACGAGCCTAACAATGGGACTTACTATGAAGAAAAAGTTTACTGGCTTAATGAAAGTTATCCTAGTAATCCTTATCTTAGTGTTGGAGAAGATACCCAAGTAGATAATGTAACGGATGATACACAAGATGCATTCGGTTATTACACTACTGGAGGAAATGTCTATGTAATAAATGAAGGTTATTATCATGATCAAAACTGGAACTCTTCTGCGGAATGTGCTTATGCCTCCTATCCACAGCCAGTAGGTTATTGTCATTTTATGGAAAACTATACAGCACCTAGCATAGCTAAAGGTGCTAACATATTTGTAAAAGCCGGCTGTCCTAAAAACTGTATGATAGAAGATTGGTATGCTGAATGTTGGGACTGGAGCACCAATAGTTGGAAGAGAATAGGACAAAGCAAAACACCTCACTGGTCAACTAATTATGTAATAGGCAACGTCTCTGCAAATATAACTCCTGGTAGCGATTTCTGGGGATGTTGGGGAGGAGGATACTTTAACAACACGACCTTTACGCCCATGATAAGAACTAAAGTTGTTACCTATGATAATATTGCTAATTATTCTGGTCTATACGAGCCTAACAATGGGACTTATTGGGAAGGGAAGATTACTTGGTTTAATCGCCTTAACCTAGATGGTGATTTGGAATGGCAATATTCAGGAGTTTATTCTGCTACACAAACTTCAGCAGATTTCTCAAAAGAGATAAATGATTATCTGTTGTATTGTTTCTCAGATGCATCAGGATATTGTAACGTTTCTCTGATGCTCCATTCAGACAATGCTGGAAGAATCGAGCTTTCTGATTTGAATGTCACTTATCTTTCTGGAAATTATGTGGTAATTTTAAACAACACTAAAGGAAAATGGTTATGGACTAATTTCACATGGAAAAATGATTCCGTTCCTGCTGGAACAACAGTAGGTTGGAGAATCCATTATCAAGATGGAGATTATAATAAAAATTCTACAGACTTTAAGAGTTTTAAAGTAAAAATACCTACAAATTGTTCTTTGACAGGTTTAACAAATCATATTTACGGCATCACAGATACACCTTTATGTACATGCAATGGCGATGGAGTAACTCATTTGTATAGAAACAATACGCTTCATGATAATTGGAATAATGTTACTACGGTTTTTGAAGTAGGAACCTTTAATTGGACGTGCAATATGACTGAGGGAAACACTTATGCTTACTCTTGGACAAGGAATGTTCAAACTATAAGTAAATTAGCACCTTCTATACTTTTGACAAATAACACCTCTTGGACAGTTGAATATCCAACTGCTACAAATATAGGAGGGACAAACTGCCCATCTCAATTAGGTTGTGCACTTTACAGAAATTCAAGTGCTATAAATTCCTATTATGTCAAGAATAACGCTTCTCAATCAGTTTGGAACGAGACTTTCGGCGATTTATTAAATAGAACATTATGGATCAATTTGTTAAAAAATGACACTGTGAGGAGCATTAAGATGAGTCTGACTGGCTTTTACATGCCAGCTAATACAACTTTATCAAAATATGCAACTGGAGAAAAATCAATGTGGATGGAGTATGACGGGACTTATCTTTGGATATCAGGAACTTATAACGGTAGGACATATAAGCACAAGCCAGGCGAAGCTCCTTCAACTTATTACAACTTTACAGGTCCTATAGTTTTTGATGGAACCTATCTATGGACTCAGAATTGGAACGGCGGTAACATAACTAAGAGGAATTACTCAAACCCGAATATAATATTAGGTCAGTTCACGCCACCTGACAACTGTTATGGTAATATTTCAAGAGGAATGACATGGGGAATAACTTGGATGGGGCCACAGGGATCGCCAAGCACTAACGTTGGAAATCATCTTATATATTATTGTGATGTAAACAATACCACAGCCGAACCCATATACTGGTTGAACGAGACAAAAGGATTGGAACAAGGCTACTGCAACTCAACAAATGGTTGTATTTTGAAAACATGCGGACCTGGCTATAATATCATTAATGACTTAACGTTTGATAAAGCAACCAATCGTCTTTATGGAGTTTTTGATTCGAATCCAGGCGGCGTTGGAATATTTAAGATTGTTGTTGACAATACTCAAGGATACTGTCCTGGTGGACCTGGATACTCAAGTATCTATCCAGCAAATATTTCGACAAACAGCGGCCTAGCCCTAAAAAGAACTGATTTAGTTTGGTATGGAACAGGAAATTTAATTGATACTGATTCTGAATTTGAAAAGTATTATTTGATTAATTTTTATGATACGTACCCATCAAACCTATACTTGGATGCAGCTAATAATGGAGACATTCAATGGACTTATACAGGCGGGTTGAGCACGAAGGTTATAACCAGTGAATCAAAAGGAGACGTTGCTTACTATCTGTCAACATGCACTCCAAAGGGAGATGGAACCTGTGATGTTCCGTTTGTGCTGCATTCTGATTCTCAAGGAATAGTTCAAGTTTCAGAAATATTAGTAATAAATGATTCTGCAGCTGACCCGAACTTGTTTAATGTAGGAACTTATGTTTACAAATACAATACAACTGGCAATGATAATTATACCTCAGCTTCAACTACCAACACTTTAACAGTAGTTAATTGTATTTCAAATTCAAGTTGTGATGACTCTAATGAATGCACCGATAATATATGTATTAATCCAGGAACTGTAAATTCCTATTGCTCTTATACAAACTTATCACAAGGAACTCAATGTGGTTTGGCAAGAGATTGTCCTTCTGATATGTGCAATGGCTTCAAAGGAGAGTTCTATCCAGATGATGGACATGACACATGTGATGGCAATGGCAATTGTCAACAATATTCATGTACATTGCAAAATTCTTACTGTACTGATAATGATCCTTTTGATGGATTTAACAGCTTAGAATGTGGAGCTGAATGCGATCAAACTTCAGATTGCGCTGAGAAATGTAGCAATAAGAAATGGTACTCTTCTTATTCATGTAATCTAGGAAGTTGTGGTTGTGATTTGAGCAACTTGATTTGCAGTGTTGGCCATTGTGGAGCATCATGTGATGGTGCTGAAGATTGTGGAAACAAGTGTATTGGTGAAGTTAGATATTATTCAGGAAGTTGTTTAGACAGTTGTGATTGTTCTTGGACAACTGAGAATTGCGATAGTAAAGACGGCTGCTATCCTTATGATTCAGGCTGTGAAGACAGAAATCATTATTGTACTCCAGGAAATTGTGATTACACATATTCAGGAAGAAACACTGATTATAATGATTCTTTTGTTATCTATTGCTCAGCTGATACAATAAGAAAACACAGAATGCAACATGATTTCTTCTGTGATTCAAATTGCATAGACCATACTAGTTGGGTGGATGATCAATTGGTAGAGAATTGCAACTTACAAGACGGTTGGTATAACACTACAAATACTCAATGGATAGAATTAGATCAGTGTAATGAGAAAGAACAAATACAGCAAGAATATCATGACTATACATGCAGCGATGCAGCCTGTAATTACGCTGTTACTGACAATAGATGGATTGATACAGGTCAGACAAGGAACAAACAGAATGGGATTTCCTGTGAAGATGAAATGTTCTGTACAGTAAACGATGTCTGCAGTGATGGAGTATGTGGTGGAACATCAAGAAATTGTTCTGATTCATATAGCTGTACAGATGACAGTTGCAATGAAACTAATGATATTTGTTTAAACACGCAAAATGATAATAACTGCGTATCTCCTGAAGTTTGTAGGCCATCACTCTTCCCACCGCCTACAGGTTGTGGAATCATAACATCATGTACTAATAAGACCAACGGCACTCCTTGTGATGATGGACTCTACTGTAATGGTGCTGATGAATGCCAAAACAACAACTGCGTAAATATAGGACCTCCAATAGATTGCTCTGTAAATAATTTACAAGGAATAGCGACATGTGACTGGAACCCAGACAACTATCACCCAACATGGGATTTTAGAAATGAGTTTATCAGCATATGTAATGAGAATCAAGATGCATGCACATATGGGGATACAACAATAACTCATGCATGCAATCAGCCAACTTGTGGAGCTTCTTGTGATGAAAGTATAGACTGCTCTGAAAAATGTAATGATAAAAAGTGGTACTCTACTTACAGTTGTAATGCTCAATGCAACTGTGATTTAAGTAATTCTATATGCAGTTTAGGCCATTGCGGTGCTGAATGTGTTCTGGATAGTGATTGTCCAACAGGCAAGATTTGTACGGCATCTTGTATTTGTTCAGATATAACGCAACCAGTAATAACAATTCTATCTCCTTTGAACGCAACTTATTATTCAAACTCAACACCATTAACATTTACAGTAGATAAACCAACAACTTGGGTTAAATATAGTTTAGATAATCAACCAAACACAACAATAACAGGGAACATAATCTTAACAACCCTTGCTAACGGTCCTCACAATATAATAGTCTATGCTAATGACACTTCAGGTAAAATAGGTTCTTCAAATAGAATATATTTCACTAATAATGCTTCTGTGTATCTACCTTGGGAAACTTCCTATATTTCAACAGAAACTTACCCTGTGGTCGATATAGAAGAATATAATAGTAAGCTATATTTCGCAGCTAATAACAAACTCTACGTTTTTGACGGAAGTAGCTGGAATATAATTCAAGCTCCTACTAATGCATTAACCTTGCAAAACTACACTAATAAGCTATACGTAGCTGGTAGCGGTGGTAAAATTTACTCGTATGATGGTACTTGGAACGAAACGTATAACACAAATAGTAATTATGCAAAGATGCTAGGAGTTTATAATAGCAAATTATATGCTGCAACCTATCTAGCAAAGCCTGCAAAACTCTTCTATTCGTCTAACGGCATTAATTGGTATGAAGACTTGAATTTCTCAAGTATTCTTGATTGTTCAGGTCCTTTCTGTTCTATCGATTCAATGGGAGTATACAATGGAAAAATGTACATAGGTTCTGGAGGAAAGACATATAGATATGATGGAACTTGGAGTATTTTGAAAACTTATGACGATGTTTATTCCTTCCAAGATATGAAAGTCTTCAATGGTAAATTATATCTAGCAACAAGAGACCAAAGTACCAGGTGTCCATTGTATGCTGGTGGTTCAGGCTTCTGTGGAAGAGTAATAGAATATAATGAAACCAGTTGGAACACTAGTTTCGATAGCATAGGCAGCAATGGCTATTGGATATATTCTTTAGAGGTTTATCATAATAAATTGTATGCAGGAACAGCGAACAAGATTTACAAATGGGATGGAAATTGGCAGGTGAACTTTAACTCCTTAGAAGGGGCTCAGTACGCTATTGCTATGAAGACTTGGAATGATAAGATTTATGTTGGATTTGGGAACGGTGTCATGTTTAAGGATGATTTGCTAGAGCTTAAACCAGATCTAATAATAGAAGATATTTTGACTTCAGGAAGTACAATTAATTACAGGATAAAGAATAAGGGCAGTGGCAGTTCCGGTTCAAGTTATTCAAAGTTGTGGATAGACGACTCATACAAGTCTCAGGACTCTGTTTCTTCATTAGCAACAGGCTCTTCTAGCAACGAATACTTCACCTATACTTGGACATGCTCAGGAACTAGCGATACAATAAAGGTTTGTGCTGATGCTAATAGCAACATAGCAGAGAGTGATGAAAACAACAATTGCATAACAAAAATCTTCGTTTGTCCCACGACTTGCACTTGCACGCCTTGGGTTTTGGACGATACAGGTTGCTGTAAGATTAGGACTTGCACTCCAAAAGGATGTGCTCTTGAGAAAAGCTGCAACAAATATTGCGTTCTTTAATTAGATTTATATATCACTTTTAATAATTTCTATTTATGCCAAAGAAAGCAAAAATGAATGATTTTAAAAAATCAACTTCTAAAGATATTGAAAGAATTCCTTCTGGTATTACTGGCTTAGATAAGCTCATAGAAGGTGGTTTTGTTAAAGGCTCGACTAACTTGATTTCTGGGGCAGCTGGTACGGGTAAAACAATATTTTGCACTCAATTTCTTTTGGAAGGCTTGAAAAAAGGAGAAATTTGCATGTTCATTACTCTAGAAGAAAGTCCAGAGGACATAATAGGCGATGTCAAAAGATTTGGATGGGACTTGCAAAGATATAGAGACGAGAAAAAATTATTCCTAGAAGCTCAAGATCCATTTCAAATGACAGATATAGTTGGTCCTTTAGTAGATGAAATTAAAGAGAAAAGAGTTCAAAGAGTTGCTATTGATTCTACTGCTCTACTTGAGATGTATTATAAAGACCCTTCTGATATTAGAAAGCAATTATTTAGATTGTTATCAAGTTTGAAGAGCATAGGCGTAACAAGTCTTATAACTTCAGAATTGCCAGAAGAATATAAGACTTTGGGTAAGTTCGGCGTAGAAGAGTTTGTGGTTGACAGTGTAATAGTTCTACACTTTCTTGGCTTAGGTGAAGGGACATTTTATTCTCTTCAGATTAGAAAAATGAGAAGGACAAATCACGGCAAGGACACTTATCCGATGCAGATTAGCGATAGAGGAATTGAAGTTAAAAGCAGCGAATAATTAAAATTAAGTTAGTTGTTCTTTAACAAGTTTCTTTTCTTTAAAATTTTTCTTGATTTTTATAAAAAATTCACAAAAACTAGAACCTTCTGCTACGCATTTAGTTTCTATACAATCAAGATCTTCATTGAAACCAACACTAGCTCCTCCTGCTAGAAAACCTCTAATCATATGACAAACTTTCTTTCCTTTAAGGCTAGTAAGTTCAGCAAAAGGAGATTTATTTACGTTACATATTAAACTTCTATTAGAGGAATCTATCTTAATAAAACTAAATTCTCCCCAGCCGCCCATCTCAGCTAAATCTTTTAATAAGTTAGCCAATTTAACCTCTTTAATAAGAAATTTTTTCTTATAAGCATCTCCTAAACTTTTCCCACCTTCTTTACTTGATAGATAAATATAATTTATACCTTTCTTTCCCATAATTTTTATCAGCGTATCGGTCAATCTTATTAATGCTGGTCCATGCACCATAATCGAAGCTTCTCCAGCAATTTTTATTTGACCTCTTTCAAATGTTAGTTGCCTTGACATTAAAAGTTTCTTAAAAAAGTCGAATACCATTTAACCACCTATCAAAAATCCTATTGTCAAAAAAATAAAAATTGAAGGATAAATTACGTATGTTAATTTATAGCCTTTAAATGCAAATTCTGGTGAATAATTTTTCATTAATTTGTAAAGTAAGATAAACGAAGATATAAATGATATAAAAGCCAATGAGCACCAAGCAGGGAAGATACTTTTGTAAATGTAAAATCCTAAAATAATCGAAGGAATAATTGTCATTAAGAGCATCATAAGCATTATAGTTTTTTTGATTCCAACTGTTAAAGGTAAAGTTTTAGATCCCTTAACTTTATCACCAACAACGTCTTTAAAGTCTTTAAAGTTTGTAGTTCCGAAAAAAAATGCAAAACTTATTATTGTTATAAGTAAACCAGTCAAAATATTATTTTCAGAAAATAAAATCCACGGCGATATTGGTATCAAAAATCCATAACCAGAACCTAGTGTAATCATTGAAGTTAAGGCATGATCTTTAAACCTTAAGTGAGGCAAAGAATAGGCTATTCCAAAAAAAACTGCTATAGCAGTCAAATAAAATATGTTCATGTTCAAAAAGAATGACCATATTAAAGCTAAAATAAATAACATTGACGATAAGAAAAAAGCTGATTTTCTAGTGATTTTTTTGCTTACTATAGATCTATTTGGTTTATTAAACTTGTCTGCGTCTACATCAAAAACCTCGTTGAACATGTTAGTTCCTCCTAGAATAAAGACTATAGTTATGATGAACAATGAAAGTGTTCCTATAAGCATGGAAATTGATAAATTAAAATTAGAAGCCAAGATACTCATGAAAACTAGAGGTACACCTCCAATAAACCACGTCTCAGGTCTCATTGATTTATAATATGAAAATAATTTTTCTTTAATCATTTCATCAACTCGTTCATAACTCTTAATTTTTCTATTTCAGTTGGCCAGATTATCACAGTCTGACCAATTTTTTTAATTTTGATTTTTTCCATTTTTTCCAATTTCTTAACATGATAAATTATTTTTCCTATTGCAGCTTTTCTTTTTTTCTCAATCATTCCTTTTCTAAAAAGGCCCAAATGAGATGCAATTTCTGTAACACTTACTGGCCATTTTTCTTCTATGATAACTATTATACTATCTCTCAATTCTTTCATAATAATCATCTAAAATTCCTATTTAAATATTTTTCGATATAGCTAAACATACTATTAGGTAATAATATAGCTATAGCTAAGTATTTAGAATTTCAGCAGAGCCATAAGGTTAATAAAAAGTTTTTATGTGATGTAATTGTTGATGGAAAATATATCATGGTAGGTTTATTAGCTTTAATAGGAGTCGTGTTTTTTTAATTAAACTAATTTTATAAACTGTGCAAATTAAACTTAATTTATGAGAAAAGAAGCACGTCTTTACAAGAAAGTCAATGAAAATCTAAGATGTGAGGTCTGTCCACGTTACTGCTTAATACCTAAAGGCAGTAAAGGCTTCTGCAAGACTAGAATTCATGAAGATGGTAAATTATACACACTTATTTATGCAGAGGTCAGCTCATTGAACATAGATCCAATAGAGAAAAAGCCATTGTTTCATTTCTTGCCAGGAACCAAGAGCTTTTCCATAGGCACTATAAGTTGTAATCTCCAGTGCAAGTACTGCCAAAATTGGGACATATCACATAGAGATACTGGTGAAATAGCAACACAGGAAATAACACCAGAGAATGCAGTGAAAATGGCAAAAGAGTATGGTTGCAAGTCAATAAGCTACACTTACAACGAGCCGGCAATATGGTTTGAGTTTGTTTACGACACTGCTAAACTGGCCCATGAGCAAGGCCTGAAGAATGTCTTAAAAACAAATGGCTACATTTCCAAGGAAGCCTTGAAAGAGTTGATGCCCTTCATAGATGCAGTTAGCATAGACCTGAAAAGCGTAAGAAAAGATTTCTATCAAAAGCTATGCAACAGCCATTTGTCCTATGAACCTGCTATTGAGACAGCAAAAGAACTGATAAAGAACAAGAAGCATGTGGAAATAGTTAATCTCGTCATTCCAACATGGAACGATACTGACGAAGATTTCAAAAAATTGTCAAAACTAATTCTAAAGGAACTAGGACAAGTTCCACTACACTTCACTGCCTTCCATCCTACTCACAAGCTGACGGACGTTCCTTCCACTTCTGTAAAGACATTGGAAAAAGCAAGGGAAATAGCATTGAAAGAAGGACTTAAGTTCGTATACGTAGGCAATGTTCCAGGTCATGAATATGAGAACACCTACTGTCCGAAATGCGGCAATCTCTTAATTAAGAGGAACGGCTTTGATGTCATGAAAATGAATCTAAAGGATGGCAAATGCCCAAAATGCAACACGAAAGTTCCTATAATGTTTTGAATTTCTTTCCCCTATGCCACAGTTCTTTAAAATAAATTTTGAAAATGCTTACAAGAGAAGGATTATTGCTCCAAATAACATCCGAGTCCGTCGAGTTGTTGTCGATTCTTATGCAAACTTCTTTATCGTCTACAGTACCTACAGTCGTTTGCAAATTAGATGGTATAATTCTTATTTCAACACCTTGTTTCAAATACCAGGAAGCTCTAGCTTTTTTAGCTTCATCCAAAGAAGAAACACCAAGCATCTTGATTTTCACTCCTCTCTTCAGAGCTTTTATATAAGCCTCGTCTAGCGAAGGTTGACGAGAAAAATCAGAGGTAGTTGCAAAACCGAATTTCTTAGCTCTAGATAACATCTCGGTAGCTTTCTCTAGGCATGCTATCTTTCCTTTAGAAGACCATGAGCCAAATCCGTTTTCCTTAGGCGGTTTTAATTCCTTTACTAGAGCATTTGTCTTTTCTCTTAAGTTTTCAATATTCATACTTTTTTGATTAAGAATTTTTTTAAGAGCAAATAAAGGGTTTACTGCCTTGTATTTCAATGGCTTTCCGTTCCAATACTCTGCCATGCATTTAGAGACCAGAGATTTTAAAACTTCATAAATTTTTGATTGAGGGATTTTGCTTAATTCTGAAGCAGAAGAGGCAGATAATGGGCCATGAATGCTCAAGGCCAAATATGACTTGGCTTCATATTCACTTAAACCAAATTCTCTCAGGTCTTTAACTAAGTTTTCTCTGAACATACAAAACAGTGGAGTTTATCAATAAGGTAAGATATAAACCTAACCACGTCAAAAGAAGAAGTTAGACAAATGCTTTTAACTCATAATAGTGAATTAAATTTCTTCTTAGAGGTAAAAAATATATCTAAAACTAAAGAAATTTAAAGATTATTTTCTTTATTATATAAAATGCCTTTACGAAGAGAAAAACAAACAATTATAATTGAAATGCTAGAAGAAGCCAAGGAACCTAAAAAAATAACTCACCTAATGTACAGAAGTAATCAAAATCAAATATGCTGCAAAAGGTATACTAATGCTCTTTTGCAGGCTGGCTTTTTTGAAAATGTAGGAAATGCATCTAGACCTGAATATAGAACTACCTTAAAAGGTATAGAATGGTTGAACAATCTAAAAAAATCTTCAGAAGGATTAAAAGAGTTTAACAAATATTGGTAATAGTATTTATTTTCTTGAATCATTTCTTAGCTTTCTTTACCCACTTGGTTCTTGCAGGTTCTCTTCTTAGTTTGAGCATGTTCTTCTCGCATTTTGAGGAATCAAAGTACAGAAGCTTGCCATCGTTCTTTACAAACATTACTCCAGTCCCTTTCTCTATTTCTTTTCCACAAAAACTGCACTTCATTATCTCACTTCCATTGTTCCAGCAGATTCCATTTCCGTTTCTCTGAGCATAAGTATGTCTCCAATTCTCACAGGTCCGATGACGTTTCTTACTAAGACCTTTCCCTTGTCCCTTCCGTCTGTAAGCTTGCATCTAACCTGGGTTATTCCTTTAATCCCTGTCCTCCCCAATAGTTGGACTACTTCTGCTGGTGTTGCATCCTGCGGCATTTAATCACTTTTTAGATAGTTCTTCTATGTCTCTTTTAGAGTCTCCTTCTTGGATTATCGCTATTGCTGCTGTTGGGACATCGATTCCTGCTGCTCTTCCTAGTTCCTGCTTGCTTTTAACAGTAGCATATGGTATTTTCTTCTCATTGCACAAAGGAGATAAGTGCATTATGACTTCTTTTGGTTGTACATCTTCTGCAGCGACAACAAGTTTTGCCACTCCTCTCTCTATGGCCTTCGTTGCTTCATTGGTTCCTATCTTTACCTTTCCGGTATTTCTAGCGATTTCAACAATATGTAGAATCCTATTATCATCCATATCATCACCTCATTTCATTAGTTCACTTGTTTTAAATTCTTCTATAAACTATTTAAACTTTAGTAGCCGGGGCAACTGCAACGTTTTTTTATACAGTCACCTTCACAGTCATATTTCTTAAGAAGAGTCGTTAGTGTGTCATTAACTCCTTCCTTCACACCGTCATCGTTAGCGTCATAAGGGACGGTTATTTTGGATGGATCAACTTTGCAACCAGTTTTTGGGTCCATTTTCATGCAAGCTTTATTTATTATGCTCTCTACAGAAATAGGCGAGGATGAAAAAATGCTGCTGGACAAGAAGTTCCATGAGATTATCATGATTATTATGGCGCCGATGATTGCGAATAAAAGTGAAGCTTTGACTGTTCTTTTTCTTAGAATGGCTCTGGCTATTGGCAGAAGAGCCGTGTCCTTATTTTCATTTAATTCAAAGGTGCTCTTTTGCCTTATCTCAAGGCCTTTTATAAACAGATAAAAAATAGGCAATGCTATAGTCAAGAAACCAGTGGCGACAAACCTTACATCGCCTAAAATCACACCTGCTGCAAATATCATAAAACCTAAAGAAATTATAAAAATAATGATGAATTTTTTCATATATTATCTTTGCGCGAGTCCACTATTAAAACTATTTTTTCTCTTCCTCTTCTTTAATATCCTTTTTCATCTCTGTGTTCATCCATTTCCATTTCTTAATTTCCTCTGATATTTTGGTCATATTAATTATATGCAGAGGCCAGAATTTAAGAGTTATTCTAGCGCTAGAATAAACTAGACCAAGATGTTTTCAATTGGATGTTGGATGTCGTATTTTATGTTTTTTCGGACTATCATTGTTTCTGTTCTGTTTATCATTTCTAACTTATGGATCTCTCCTACTATGTTTGACAGCTCGTTAATGTCTTTTGCTAAAACCTCTATCAGGAAATCAAATCTTCCAAAAAGTTTGTGAATTTGAGTTATCTGTGGGAATTTTACTAGGATTTCAGATGCCTTTTCTCTGGATCTTTCTGAAGGATGAGCTGATATCAATATGTAGGCTTTAATGTTCAAGCCTAGCTTCTGTTGGTCCAATGACACTGTAAAGTTTTTTATTATACCCTTTCTTCTCAAGGATTTTATCCTGCTAAAAATACTTTGTCTTGTCATCTTGCACGATCTAGCCAAGTCTGCAAAAGATTTTCTTCCGTCTTTCATGAGTTCAACCAATATCTTTTTATCCTTTTTGTCTATCATACAAATGTTAGTTTATTTCTCACATTTATTAGCATTTCGTTATTTTATTACATGAATTTTTTATATATGTCATATGAATGATAAAAAATCTATATCTCTTGTCAGAACAAAAGATTAGATATGTTAGAAAAGTGTCCAGAATGTAAGGGCGCATTAGCCTATAATAAATTTGAAAAAGTTTGCAAAAGATGCGGTTTGATCATTGAAGAACCGATATGCGTGGGAGGAGTTATAGTCTTTGAATGACAGTGTGGTAAGCTATATTTAATAAAATAAAAAAACTTTCCTTATTCTAATTTCTAGCGATTTATGGTAAAGTCTTTTTAATGTCTAATCTAAATTCTTTCCCATATTCTTTAAAGCCTAATTTTCTATAGAACTCATGAACCTTTGTCCTCTCATCTCTGCTCGTGGCTATCAATTTATAGCAGCCTCTTTGTCGTGCTTCAGTAATTAAAGCTTTCATTATCTCTGGTCCATATCCCTTTCCTCTGAGGGATTCAGCTATGAAAACATCTTCTACAAATCCAAAGGGTTCTTTATGAAGATCATTCGACATTACATAGAGATGTGCCCTAGCGACTTCTTTACCATTTTGTTCAACAAAGAACCTTACACCTTCAGCGGTTATTCCTTTCTTCTTTATTTCCATAATCTTTTAATTAAAGCAAAGAGATTTAAGCTCTTCAATAAATAGAACTTTTTCTAGGAATGAGCATGACAATTATTATAAAAATTGAGGTTATTATAATCACAACAGCTGTTTCCAAACTGACTGCAGAAGGGGCTATGAAGTATCCGCTATGATAAGGTTCTATGTTTATCAGTGTTAAGACTATCACTATTATGAAAATCGCTGCAATCAGATTCTTTAGGTCCATACAATATATTGGAAATGAAACTTTAAGTCCTTTTTCAAAAATTTCTCTTTTTATTCTCTAACAAGACAGAATAAATTATTTGTGCGCAAAATAGAACAAGCCCTTCTTATCGCATCTTGCAAAGCCTATTCTCTCGAATTGGACTGTTTGATTAGGTTTGACTTTGCTAACTTCTGGTTCAGCCAGACCTTCTACTTCTTTCGCATCAGGCATGATGATTTTCATATTAAAATTCTTTGAAGAGACCCAATGAATCTTAGGCACATCTTTCAAAGCTTTGCCAGTTACCTTTGCTTTTTTATCTAGAATAACATTGCAGAAATGCATCAATCGAACTTCCTTTCCTCTATATTGAGTCAAGTCAATCTTATCTACGAAAACCTTTTTAGTAACAGGAATCTTTCTAAATTTTCTTTTTCCTGGGAATAGTGGGGCTTTAACAGTCCTCATTAGCAGCTTATCCAACTTAATTTCAATTGGCTCTCCAACAAGGAAATATCTTGGAGAAACGGGATCTATCAATTTTCTATTTTCAGCAGCAATCATGTGCCACTGTATTTTTGCGCTAGTAGGATTAAGACCTAGTTTTTTTGCGAGGTTATAATAGGTTTCTTTTACAATCCCTCTTTTTCTCAAGGCTTTTAATGTTACCAATCGTGGATCATCCCAACCTTTTATTTTACCTTCTTCAATTAGTTTTCTTATTTCTCTTCCTTGGGTTATTGCTCCATCGACTTCGAATCTGCCGTACTGGACAACGGTCTGCTTTCTAAAGCCTAGCAAATCCTTGATATAATTTTGAAGCTCTATTCTCATTTCTCCGAACTCGGCGCTCCTTAGTATATGAGTTATTCCGCAAAGTTCCTCTTCAACAGAGTTTTGAAAGTCGTAAAGGGGCCAGACGCAATATTTGTTTTTCTGTATAAAATGGGGTGCATAAGTAATTCTAAAAATAACAGGATCCCTCATCACTTGGTTGAGTGCTTGCATGTCTATATTAAGTCTCAGTACAGCTTCTTCTTCCTTGAACTTTTTGCCGAGCATGTTTTTCCATAGTTTCATATTCTCTTCAATACTCCTGTTCCTACATTCACACTCCTCTCCTTTATGTCTCATAGCCTGCATTTTCTCTCTAGAACAAGTGCAAACATATGCTTTTCCTTCTTTAATTATTTTTTCTGCATATCCGTACATTTTTTTCATATCATTGCTTGTAAGCACGACCTTGTCTGGCTTTATGTCCAGATAGTCTAGCACGTCTTCTTTCATTGCGTCGACATATTCCTTTCTTACTTTTTCAGGATTGGTGTCTTCAAACCTTAGAATGCATTTTCCTTTGTACATTTTGGCGTACATGTAATTTATTAAAAATGATAAGGCATGGCCTATATGATTGTATTTGCTCGGTTCTGGTGGAAGTCTTGTGACAACCTTTCCCATTTCAGCGTTTGGCAGAGGTGGAAGGCCTTCTCTCTCGACCTTTTCTTCCTTTTTAATTTTTCCAAACTTTTCCAATTCTTTTTTCTGTTTTTCCAAAGGCCATGAGTTAATCTCTTTTACTATTTTTGCAGTTTCCCTTCCAACAGTAGTCATATCGTTCTTTAGTTCTGGCTTTTCTGCAATAACCTTCCCCATAACAGCTTGAGTGTTAGCCTTTCCATTGTATTCTACGGCATTAAGCAAAGCATGCTTCTTGATTATGTCCTGCATAGCCTATTATTTGAAAGAGCTATTATTAATTTTTACTACATCGAGTGGTTAAAAAGCTTGATTTATCAGTCTTCTAAACTTCCATGCATGCAAAGATTCATAACAAGAAATCCATGGGAAAGCGATAAGCGCATAGACTTTAACTGGTGGCTGAAAGAGGAGGTTTGCGATTACTGCATATACAAATCTTCCGAGACTTGTGACTATTGTTCCTATAACAAAAAGAGAAGACTTCCTTATTTTTAATTTTTTTCTCTTTCAAGTCTGTCCCTAATCTCAATCAGCTCTGCTGCTAATTCTCCTCTCTCAGTAAGGCTATATCTGTTGAGGTCATTCTCATCCTGCTTCACCAATCCAAGTTCTTTTAAATTTCTGATATGTGGTATAATCCTTTGTGTTTCAGCTCTACTCTTAATTTTAACAATTTGCATTGGCTTAGCTTCCTGAATAGTTTTTAATGCTTTCAGAACATCCCTTTCCATATCAGAAAATTCCAAACTTTTTTCAATTCTTGGAAGAATAGGTGATATTGTTGGTCTCTCGCTTTCAGCATATTCAAAAGGAGATACGCCTATAAGATGTAATGCAGTAGCAGCTGCGCAACCGACACTTACTGGAGCACCGCTTACATTGACCATAAGTTCTCTTTCATCTTTTTTCCTATAAAAGATTTCAAATAACTTCAATAGAGATCCCTTATAATAATAAAAATCTAATGGAACAAAGTCAACATCCATACTAGGTTTTATTCCCAGCCTTCTTGCATCTTCTGTTGTGGGCTTTTGATTACAAATATGATAAAAACCTGTATTTTCATAACCCGGAAAATGCTTTAAACCTAATCTAATCTTCTTCTCATCTGGGTTAACGAAAAAATAATGAGCTCTTGCTTTAACCATAATTTAAATTAGTAAGAAAACTTTTTATTCTTTAGTAAATAGCTATTCCAGCGTATCCAACAATAGCGTCAGTATTCTTTGAAACTTCAAAGCTCGTTGAATAGTCTATTAGCTCTCCCTTCGTTGCTCCTAAGATTTTAGCAGCAAAAAGCATTGCAGCTATTCCGCCATAACCGCATATTGTAAGTCTTTTCTCGTCACAAACTTCTATAGCTTCAGATGGCTTAAGACCTGTTATTAGGTTAATAACTTCCGAGTCCATCTCATTTATTTTCTTTATGATTTCATTAGCCGATCCATCGAAAGGCTCGTAGCCGTACATAGAACCGTAATGAGTAAAATCGCTGCTAGCAACAATCAAAATTTTTCTTCGTAGTCCTTTTGTTACTTCTGCAATTTTCTCTCCTATTTCCCTACAGGTTTTAACATCAAAATATATCGGATTTATGGTTATTGGAACAATCTTAAACTCTTTAAAACGATATTGAAGCCATGGTAGTTGGACCTCGATTGAGTGCTCACGCCAGTGCGATTTAGGATCTTCCATTATCACAGAATCTTTTGTTAAATACTTGACAAACTCTTCATCTATTTTTATGTCTCCAAGAGGTGTTCTCCAAGTCTCTAGAGAAGTGGCAACACCAACTCCCGAACCGCTATGATTAGGTCCTAAAATTATTGCAGTGTCAAAGCCAGTTGAAACATTATTATAAACAGAGGCAGATGTTTTGCCACAGAACTCATATCCTGCATGCGGGACAACTATCCCTAGACATTTTCTCCTCTTAGGTTCTAAATTCTCTAAGAAATTTTTAAGTATTTGTCTTAATTCTTTAGGATCTTCTGGATAAAAACTTCCTGCCACCGCCGGGTCTCTTACCTGCATACTTATAATTTGATGGGCCTCTTATAAATTCTTTTTTACCTTCTCTTTCAGGGTTTTCCATTTCTTCAGATTCAAATTCTTCTGCTTTCATTTTAAAGTCCTCATCTTGTTTTATTGTTCCACGATTCTTCAATATCTCTTTTGCTAATAGCCAATAGACTGTTGCAAGAGCTTTTCTTCCTTTGTTGTTGACGGGTATTATTACGTCTATTAATTGAGTCTCATTTGAAGTGTCGCATAAAGCAACAATAGGGATTCTCATTTTAGTTGACTCTTCGATTGCCTGTAGATCAATTAAAGGGTCGGTTATCACAATAACTTCTGGCTCATAATATCCAGGAAAAGAGGGGTTTGTTATTATACCAGGCATGAATCTTCCTGTTATAACCTTCCCATTTACAGCTTCTGCAAACTTTATTGAAGGCTTCCAACCGACTGCCTTTCTTGAAACAACCATTATTTTTTGAAACTTTGCTAAGAATTTTCCTGCTAGCTTTACACGATCCTCTATTGTTTGCAAATTCAGGACAGCTAGTCCGTCATCTCTTATTTTATAGATAAATCTCTTCATATCCTTGGTTTGCTGCTTCATCCCGATGTGCATTCCAGATGACAAAAATTGTTCGTAAGACATAGCAATCTTTAGTTAGTATATATATTTAAAATTTAAAAACCTTGGGAAAGACGTTAAAATACCATATTATTTATCACTGGTTAATAGTGGTATATAGTAAGTTATTTAAACCCTCTTGGCATAATCTAATTATGGACAAAAGGCCAATAGCGTTAAAAATAGCGGCTTTTGTAGTTTTGTTTCTAGCTTTGAGCTGTCTTGTTTACGCTAGCTCAGAAACATCAAATTCAGACAAAAAAATTGATGCTGACCTTTTAAATGTTGAGGGCGATACGCCTGTTATAATAGAGTTTTCCAAAAAACCAGGCAATTACAAGCAGATTATAAAGTCTTTAGGAGGAAACATTGTTTATGATTATGATTTGATAGATGCTGTTGCTGTAAGACTGGAAGGAAAAAGCATTCCCCAATTAGCAAAACTTGAGAACCTCGTAAGTGTTCATAAGAATAGAAAATTCAAGGCGTTGCTTAATGATTCTGTTCCATTGATTTCTGCTAATAGCGTGTGGGCTCAAGGTTACACAGGGAAGGACGTAAAGGTTTGCATAGTGGACAGCGGAATAGACTATACTCACCAGGCCTTGGGGGCATGCTCTATATATAGCATTCATGGGAACACAGAGCCTTATTACAACGAGTCTCCTCACGTAGGCTGCAACAACCTGAACCTCTGGTACAATATAACTAAACCCGGCTTCACAAACATATCTATCCACTTTGTCAACATTAGTACGGAGCCTAATTATGACTTTCTTTACATAAGAGATGCGAACGACAAAATCGTACAGACATTTAATGGGATATACAACGATGTATGGACAGTTTCTGTTCCTGGAGACACAATCAAGATAAATTTAGTGACTGATGGATATGGCTGTCTGTACGGCTTTTACACAGACAAGGTTTTGAACGGTACAGTTTCAAAGGGACTGGACAACTGTAGCAAGGTTATAGCCGGCCATGATTTTGTTAATTATGATGACGATCCTATGGATGATGACGGACATGGGACTCATGTCGCAGGAATAATAAGCTCTAATAATCCTACTTATAGAGGAATAGCGAACGGGACAAAATTAATGGCAGCAAAAGTTTTGGATGCTTATGGAAATGGTTATGAAAGCGATGTAATTGCTGGGATTCAATGGTGCAAAGACAATGGTGCTCAAATAATAAGCATGAGCCTTGGTGGAGTAGAATATCCAGGAACATGCGATAGTGATACAGTCGCTCAAGCTGTAAACAATGCAGTGGATAATGGAATAGTAGTGGTCGTGGCAGCTGGTAACAGCGGTCTAGGTGGAGTAACAACTCCAGCATGCGCTTCAAAAGCTTTAGCGGTTGGAGCAACAGACAAAAATAAAAATGTTGTTGGATATTCTAGCAAGGGACCAGAATTGGATATAGTCGCTCCTGGCCATCTAATAAAATCCACTTATCCAGGAGGTTGGGTTACTATGAGTGGTACTTCAATGGCTGCTCCTCATGTTAGTGGTGTAGTAGCCTTAATGCTAGAAGCAAACCCGAGTTCAAGTGTTGATAACATAAAAACAGTTTTAAGTGAAACTTCAGATCCTGTTAATAAATGTTATGAAGGTGGAATTGAAATTCCTTGTGATAGGAATTCAACAGGCTCAGGAATTGTAAATGCTTCCAGGGCAGTTGAGCAGTCATCTCAAGATAGTTGCATAAATATAAAAGTTCAATATCAGGATGATTGTCCTAGAAGCGACGTTGATGTTAATATAATATCACCGATTCAAAAAGCAATTGGCATCACTGACATAAATGGTATGACGAGAACATGTGATTATTCTAGTCCGAACACAGTTTATGAAGTTGAGGTTTATTTTCATTCAGGCGCTCAATTTGGAGGTACGGTTTCTTTCACTACAGACAGCAATGGTTATGGAAGTGCTGTTATACAGGAGTATGTTAATTATCCTAACGGAACCGAAGTTTGTGGAGACAACGAATGCAGTGGTTACCAGTATTGCTTAGGAGAAACAAAACATATAGAATGCAATAGCTGGGAAACTGAGTGCCTTACAAAAAGCTGTTGTCAGTGCGATGGAGGAACCCCAGCTTTTCCAACAGAAAATTATGATACTTCTCAAACAAATGATTGCAGTGTTTTTGATATTTCAGGAATATCAACCTGCGATAATATTCCAGATAATTATCATCCAACATTGGATTTTAGGAGTGCATTCACGAGTCAATGCGTTGGATTAAATCAATGTTCACAAGGAAATTCAGTTATAATTCACGCGTGCAATAAACAAACATGCGGGGCTGAGTGCAACCAAACTTCAGACTGCTCTGAAAAGTGCGTTTATAAAAAATGGTATTCTTCTTATTCCTGCAACCTAGGTACATGCAGTTGCGGTTTAAGCAATTTGAAATGCAGTGTAGGCCATTGTGGAGCTGAGTGTGATGATTCTAAAGGATGTGGAAGCAATAAAAAATGCACTGAGAATTGTGTATGCATTGAATATAATAATCCGCCTTATACGCCTAGCAAGCCTTCTGGCCCAAGTTCAGGATTTGTAGGAATTACATATAATTTTTCAGTTAAACCGACTACAGACCCAGATGGCGATAAGATGTCATCTTATATTTGGGACTGGGGCGATGGAAAAACAACAAATCCAGGAAAGGTAAATGCCTCTCATTATTGGATAACCTCAGGAACATATTTAGTTTTTGTCAAGGCTGTAGACGAACATGGAGCAATATCAAGCAGATCGCCGATACTGTATGTAAACATAACCAAGCCTTCATGCACATGCACTAATTGGCAGCCAACATTTACTTGCTGTTACGGAATTAGCGGTTTTGGATCAGGAAAGGAGCGCTGGTCTAGAGCATGCAATCCTGTTGGTTGCGATATGGAAAGCAAATGCGAAGGAAGCTGTTTTGTTTAAGCTTGATTTATTAAATATTTAAATAATATAACAGCGTTATATACTTTTATGAGGAAAGTTTATTTGGATTATGCAGCTACCACTCCTGTAGATCCAAGAGTTTTAGAAGCGATGAAACCTTATTTCTACAAGAAATTTGGAAACTCTATGTCTTTACATTCTTTTGGCTTGGAGGCAAAACAAGCTCTGGAAGAGTCGAGGGAGACAGTAACAAAGTTTATGAATGCTAATTCTGAGGAAGTTATATTTACTGGGAGTGCAACTGAATCTATAAACTCAGTAATAAAAGGAATAGCATTTGCAAACAAAGAAAAGGGTAAGCATATTATAACTTCTGCTATAGAACATCATGCTGTCCTTGAATCTTGCAAATGGCTTGAAGAGCAAGGATTTGAAATCACATATCTGCCTGTGGACATGTATGGATTTGTTGACTTGGAAAAACTAGAAAACTCAATTAAAAAAGATACTGTTCTGGTTTCGATAATGCACGCAAACAATGAAATAGGGACTATAGAGCCAATAGAAGAAATAGGGAAAATATGCAAGGAAAAGGATGTTCTGTTTCATACTGATGCTGTTCAGGGCTTTGGGAAGATTCCTATAGATGTCAACAAAATGAACATCGACCTACTTTCTCTGTCTGCTCACAAATTTTATGGTCCAAAAGGTGTTGGTGCAACTTTTATAAGAAAAGGAACTAAAATCGATCCTCTGTTGCACGGAGGCGGTCATGAATTTGGCTTGAGATCCTCTACTGAAAACATTGCTGGTATTGTTGGCCTAGCAGAAGCAGTTAGGCTAAGAGAAAAGGAAATGAAACCAGAGGCAGCAAAACTAACAAAATTAAGAGATTATCTGATAAAAAATGTCTTGAAAATTGAAAACTCCTATTTGAATGGTCATCCAACTAAAAGACTGCCAAATAATGCAAATTTCTGGTTTGCTTTCATTGAAGGAGAGGCTTTGATTATTCAGCTAGACTCGTATGGAATAGCTGCTTCAACAGGTTCAGCCTGCTCATCTTCTATACTAGAACCATCTCATGTCTTAATGGCTATCGGTTTAAAGCACGAAGAAGCTCATGGATCATTAAGATTATCATTAGGAAAATATACCACCAAGTCTGAGATAGATTATGCAATAAAAGTTTTGCCAAAAGTTGTTGGAAACTTGAGAAAGATTTCACCGTTTAAAGGAAAGTGGAAATAATGATTATAGTTAGTGCATGCTTGGCAGGCATAAAATGCAGATGGAATGGTGAAAACGATGTTAATGAAAAAATAAAAGAAATGGTAGAAAAGAAGGAGGCTATAGCTTTCTGCCCAGAAGTTTTAGGTGGATTATCTATACCAAGAAAATCTTGTGGAATTTATGACGGGGTTGGTAAGGATACACTAAATAAAAAAGCAACTGTAAGAACCATTAATGATGGAAAGGATTTAACCAAAAATTTTATGAAAGGCGCTCAAGAATTTCTAAAAATAGCTAAATCAAAAAACATAAAAGTAGCAATCCTAAGAACGCCTAGTCCTTCATGCGGTTGTGGTAAGACGTGGCAACTTGATGAAAATTTTGAAAATCATGTGATTCCTGGCGATGGTGTTACAACAGCATTATTAAAGAAAAATGGAATAAAAGTTTATACTGAAGAAAACTTTAAGTGATATTATGAAACCTTCAACTTTATACTCAAAAGAAGTTATGAAGTATTTCAAGAGCCCTAAGAATGTTGGTGTAATAAAAAATCCAGATGGCGTAGGCAGAGTAGGAAATTTGATCTGCGGAGATATTATGGAGCTTTACATAAAAGTTAAAAATGATAAAATAGTTGATATCAAGTTCCAGACGTTCGGATGCGTTGTTGCTTTAGCTGTCAGCAGCATGCTCACAGAAATCGCTAAAGGAAAAACAATAGAAGAGGCACTTAAAATAACAAACAAAGACATTCTTAAAAAATCAGGACCAGTTCCTCCGATAAAGATACACTGCTCTTTCCTAGCAGCTGATGCTTTGTACGAAGCTATCTATGACTACCTTTCAAAAAATAAGAAAACAATACCAAGCTCTTTAAAAAAAGAACATGAAAGAATACGAGACAATCTAAAGCAGGTTGAAGGAACACATAAGGAATTCACTGATTTTGAAGAAAAAATTCTTAGAAAATAGAGATTACCTTCCTTACAAATAAATTTATAAATGTCTTCTACACTCTTTATTTATGCTAAAGGTAATTCACGAAAGAGAAAAATGCATTGGTTGTGGAGCATGCACAGCAGTCTGTCCGGATTTCTGGGAAATGGGAGACGATGGAAAGTCTGTTTTGAAAGGTGGAAAGAAGGCAGGAAAGAATTTTGAGCTTACTGTTAAGGAAGCAGGCTGTAACAAAGACGCAGAAAATACTTGTCCAGTTCAGTGCATACATGTTAAATGATTTAAATGGAAAAAATAACGAAGAAAATGATTTTAGGAGAAATTGTCAGCAAATATCCTAATTCTATAGAAGTTTTTATAAAACATGGCTTACATTGTGTAGGATGCGGTATGGCCTACTCTGAGACAGTTGAAGAAGCTGCACAAATGCATGGTTTGAAAATAGACAAGCTCCTTAAGGATCTCAATAAGGCAGCAGCAAAGAAAAAATAGCTTTAAATACCTTTCTGTCTTATTATTAATAAGTAGTAAATAAAAAGTTTGGTTTTCACCAAACCAACAGCTTAGCTTTAAATAATTATAAGATTATGATGATTTTATGACTGAGGAAAATAAAGACGAAAAAACAACTAAACCGTCTAGCAATAATAAATGGAGATATACAACCATAGCATTAATAGCTATAGTAGTTCTTTTAATTGCAGCATTTCTCTGGAAACCAGGTGAAACCAGCGCTACAGGAGGAATTTTAGCCTTATCTAATGCTAAAGCTAATGAAATAGCTACTAAAACAATAGAGTTCTTAAACAAGAACATTATTACAGGTAATACTACAGCATCTTTAGACTCTGTAAGTGAGTCAAGTGGAATGTTAAACATAACAGTCTTATATCAAGGAAGGAAAATACCAATATTTACTACTACTGATGGAAAATTTTTAATTCTAAGCTCACCAATTGATACAACAATACCAATACCTAAACCGGAGGAGCAACCAGCAGAACAACCAACAGAAACTCCAAAAACAGATAAACCAACTGTCCAATTATTCGTGATGGCATTCTGTCCATACGGACTTCAAGCAGAAAACGCAATGAAGCCTGTTGTCGACTTGTTAGGAAGCAAAGCAGACATTCAAATTCATTTCATAGCGAATGTAGGCGGAACAACTCCAGATACAATCCAATCATTACATGGAGCAGTGGAAGCACAAGAAGACTTGAGACAGGCTTGTATAATGAAGTATTATGATCAGAAAACTTACTGGAAATATTTGATGACAATAAATGCAAACTGTTCAAGTAAGTACAGAGATGCTAGTTATGATGCATGCTGGAAAGATGCAGCAACTAAGGCTGGTATAGATGTTTCAAAGATAGATACCTGTTCAAAAGCAGCAGAAGGAGTAACTTTGCTTAAAGCAGACGATGATCTTTCATCTTCAAAAGGTGTATCAGGTTCACCAACCTTGATAATCAACGGCGTAACATACAATGGTGCAAGAACTCCAGACGCTTACAAAGAAGGTATTTGCAACGCATTTAATACAAAACCAGCAGAGTGTTCTCAAAATCTTAGTGCTACAGGAACTGCAGCTAGCGGCAATTGTGGTTAATTTTTTTATTTTTTAATTTACTTTATTTTTATATTGTTTAGAGGTAAGTATTTTTATGGACATAGACAAGATAAGACAGGATTTTCCTATACTTAGCAAGAAGATTGATGGCAAGTCTTTCATTTATTTTGATTCTGCTTGTACTTCGCTTAAGCCGAAAAAAGTCATAGATGCTATTCTAGCTTACTATACTGAATATACAGGCTGTGCAGGTCGGTCAGTCCATAAGTTCGCTACTAGAACAACAGAGGAATTTGAGAAAGCAAGAGAGAAGGTTGCTAAGTTCATAAATGCAAAAAGACCTGAAGAAATAATCTGGACAAAGAACACAACTGAAGCAATAAACCTTGTTTCTCATAGTTTTAAATTCAACAAGGGAGATAAAGTTCTGACAACAAATCTAGAACACAGCTCTGGATTAATGCCTTGGCAACTAAGGGCTGAAAAAGGAGATATAGTTTTAGATTTTGTTCTTTGTGACAATGAAGGAGAATTTAACATAGAAGAGTTTAAGAGAAAAATTGATAAAAAAACCAAACTAGTTTCAGTGATACATGTTTCTAATGTTACTGGGACAAAAGCTCCTTTAGAGGAAATAATTAAAATTGCTCACGAGAACGGATCTTTGGTTTTGGTAGACGGGGCACAATCAGTTCCACATTATCCTATGGATGTTAGAAAACTTGACATTGATTTCCTAGCGTTCTCAGGCCACAAGATGTGCGGCCCTACTGGCATAGGCTGTCTATACGGTAAGTATGACTTGTTAAAGGAACTGCAACCTTTCATTATTGGCGGTGAAACAATAAGAGACGCTGATTTAAAATATCATGTCTTGGAGGAAGTACCACAGAGGTTCGAAGGCGGTATACAGCATTATGCTGGTGCAATAGGCTTAGGAGCTGCTGTTGATTATCTTTCATCAATAGGAATGAAGAACATAGAGAATTATGAAAAAGAATTGACCAAACTTTTGATAGAAGGTTTGTTAACTGTTCCTAAAATAGATTTGCTAGGACCTAAGGATTATAAGAAAAAAGGTGCGTTAGCAGCCTTTAATATTAAAGGAATGGAACCTCATGACGTGGCGATAATGCTTGATGAGCAAAACATATTCGTGAGGTCTGGTATGCACTGTGCATATCCGATACACAAGTTCTTGCATGAGAACAAAGGTTCGGCGAGGGCTTCTTTGTATTTCTATAATACGAAAGAAGAAGTTAAAACATTTATAGAGAAGCTAAATAATATTGCAAAAACACTTGGTTGATTAAATGGTCATATGTATTGTTGCACTTGTAGTTTTTTCTTTTCTTAGCATAGTTTCTGCTAGGTATAGACCTTTAGCTAAAGACGCGTTTAAGTGTGTTTTTCTAATGATACAGTTAAAACCTTGTGAGGTTGGGCTGGAAGAAAAAATAAAAACCAAGATAACCTCAAAGTTGATGGTATTACCTTCTTTGGCAAGAGTCTTCTACAAGAATTTCAAATATATATCCTGGATGTTTACTATAAGCTTTTTTGCTAGCTTGTTTTATTCTGCTTACGGGGTTTACAATTTGCTGGCTATAGGAAGATGTGATCCAAATTCCGCCTCTTGTGAGATAGCTTCCTTCCTTTATTTCATCTCATGCCATGAAGTTGAAACAGTCTCAATTATCGCAGTAATAGCTATAATTCTTTTCATCTATTTCTATTTTAAGAAAAAGAACATTAGAATAGTGGTAAAATAACTATAGCATAGATTCTATTTTTTCTTTAAAGACAGAGAAAGATTGAGCTCCTTCAATTTTTTCAAAGCCTTTCACTTCATTTCCTATAAAGAAAGTTGGAGTTCCACTAACGCCTACGCCCATTCCATCGTTCAGATCATTTTGAATGTTATCTTCATATTTCCTTGATTCAAAGCAATCATTAAATTGGATTAGGTTTAAGTTTAAATCTGCAGCGTATTTTTTCAGGTCAGTAATGGTTAGGGCGTTATAATTTTCAAATAAAATTTTGTGGTATTCCCAGAATTTGTCCTGCTCTTGTGCGCATTTGACCGCGAATGCTGGGTTCTTGTTTGGGTGGACCGGGAACTGCCTAAAAACAAGCTTAACCTTTCCAGTGTTTACATATTCTTCTATTACTTTTGGTATTGGGGCTTCCCAGTTAGGGTCGATTCTCTTTAAGCTTGATATTATTTTTTCTTCTTGATTAGTTCCTTCAGAAGCTTGGCAAAAAGGACATTCATAGTCTGAAAATTCCACTACATATATAGTTGCATTTGGGTTTCCAAGTACATGGCTGTCGTCAGACAATACTTTCCCGCTCGGTTTAAAGTAGAAAAATGCCAGTACTAGTAAAGCTATAACAAATATAGCAATAGCAATAAGTAATTTTTTTCTAATTACTATAGTTTTTCCTTTGTTTTCCTCTTCCATAAAAATTATTAATTAGTGATTTATTTAAATCTTTTATAATATTACATTCAAAACTTTTTTCGTATCTTTTAAATTTTTAAAAACAAAATCAGCACCAGCTTCTTTTAACTGCTTCTCTGTCCAAATTCCAGTGGCAACACCTATGACCTTTATTCCAACATCTTTTCCAGCTTTCACGTCTTTGGGAGTATCACCAACAAGAAAGGCATTGTTATTAAATTTAAAACCGAATTTTTTTCTAGCTCTTTTTATTGCTATTTTTATTATATCGGCTCTTTTAATTTTATCATTTCCAAACCCTCCAACTTTAAAATATTTATATAAACCAGCTTTCTTTAGCTTTCCTTTAGCAATATATTTTATATTTCCAGTTACAACACCAATTAATACTTTATTCTTTTTTAATTTTTTCAATAGGTCTTTAACACCATTTAAAACAATAAAATCAGGGTTATCGAGATTTTTGAAAGATTCTATTAAAGCTTTCATGCACTGTTTCATTTTAGGCATTATGTCTTTTTCTTTAAAACCTTTTTTCTTAAGCATTGCAATTATTTTTTCTTGGTCGGTCATTCCCGAATGATTCCCAATGATTTCTACTTTAGCATCTACATCGTATACTTTTTTAACTGCTTCAGAAAATTTTGTATCATCCCATCCTATATAATCCCATCTTAAATCTTTAATTAAAGTTCTATCTATGTCAAACAAAACTAGTTTCTTCATATAAATAAAAGAATTACTTTAATTTTAAAGCTTTCTTGATGTTTTCAACATCGAATCCAACTATTATTTTTCCGTTTATATCTAAGACAGGGACGCCCGTTTGCCCTGACTTGTCGATCATTTCCTTAACAGCCTTTGGATTGTTTTCCAAGTTTATCTCTTCAAACTTTACTTTATTTTCCTTCAAGAAATCTTTAGCCATATGGCAAAATGGGCATGAGTTTGTTGTATAGACTTTTACAGGCATATTATCCTATCTGATTGAGTATGTCTTCTACTTCAGCGCAAACACTTAATGGTCTGTTATTTGTTGCTAGGCACATAAGTGAAGTTAAAATCTTATTTTCATTATCTACTCCAAATTCTTCTCCAGAACCGATTCTATAGTATTTGCAACCTATTACTATAAGGGGTATGTAACCTCTTGGGCTGTATTTTAAGATTACCTCTTTGTCTGTTTCAGTATCTATGTTTTCATGGAATGAAACTTGATCTTTGAATTTGTCAGTCACGTTCTTTATAATCGGGTCTTCCCACATGCACTGCGTGCATCTTTGACTTCCAAAGAAATATACTATTGGTTTACCATCTTCTTTACAGATATCGATTTTTTCATCAACAATGAAGTTTCCTATTGTTTGCTTAGGGACTGCTGGTAAAGTTATTTTTTCTCCTATCTTTAGGGGATTATTTAAGAAGATATAATTTCCATCCTTTGTAACAAAAACTGACAGGGTTTGATTCTGATAAAAGACTGTGACATTGTAAAGGCCGCTAAATTCCTTTACATACAAAAAAGTTGCTGAAGTATTTTGAGCAACTATGTTTTCATTTAAATAATCTACTGCTTTGATTGCTACGTCTTGAGGAGTTGTCACGATAAAATAGCCAGTTATCTGCTTTCCAAATAATAAGCCGATTACAACTAGAACTAAAACTATAGAAAATATCATCCAAGAATTAATTTTTTTCATTGTTCTCCCATCTTATAGACTATTATTAATTATAAACATATTTAAACTTAATACTGAATGCCTTTTATTGTCGGTATTTTTTTAGGATGCTTTACGTCCTTTATCTCGTTTACAAAATCTGCTCTTTTTATTAATTCTTCTGGGGCATTTCTTCCAATGATAGATACTTTGAAGTGAATAAAAACCTTTTTAATATTGATAACAAACTATAATCATGAAATTGGGATTATTCATTAATAATGAATCTTTCTATAAAAAAGAAGCTAAAAAAATAATTAAGATTCTAAAAAAGCTTAATATGAATTTTGAAATCTGCAAAAGCGTAAAAGCTAGGTTTGATGTTATCATAGTTGTTGGTGGCGATGGAACATTTTTTAAGGCTGCTAAAGAATATCCGAATGCAGCTTTACTTTCAATTAAAAGACTAAACTATCCCGTGTCAGTTGCCTTAGAGAAGCTTGGAAAAGGAAAATATATTATTGAAAGAGCTGTAAGGCTTGAGGTAAAATATAAAAAATTCAAAGCATGGGGAATAAATGATATTTCTGTTTTAAGGGATGATGAGTGCGCAAGCAGATTTAGAGTTTTTGTAGACGGAAAAGATGTTTTTGGAGACGATATAATAGGAGATGGAGTTATAGTTGCGACGCCTTATGGTTCTACTGCTTATAACTGGACTGCTGGTGGTACTATATTAAAGGAGAATGAAAAAAAGTTTGTGCTGACGCCCGTCTGTTCAGTATATTTTAATAAAAGACTTTTTATAAAAAATAAAAGAGTTATGAAAAGGATTGAGAAAAGTAAGATAATTTCAGATAATAAAAAAGTTGTTATCAGACTTTCAAGATCAAGTAGAAATAAAATAGTACCTGATGGAAGAAAAGAAGAAAGATTGTATGCTAATACTAAAGCTGGAGATAAAATAACCATTAGAAAAGCAAAAACAAATAGCAAAATTGTAAAGATTTTATAATAAAATATAATTATGAAATATAATTCTGACTTCAGCATAATATAAAAAGAATTTAATTATTATCTTCTTTGAAGAAGGCTTTCCATTTATTTTGTAGTTGCTGAATGTCCTTTTCAAAGTCTTTCATTAGCTTATCATTATTGCTGGCTTTTTTCCAGTCGCTACGCTCTTCAGCATCTAACAGTTTTGAAATTCTATCTCTAAAGAATCTAGGATATCCTATTTTAGTATCAACCAACCATTTATCGTTATTTATTGTAATAAAAAGATATTTATGATTTTTACTAAATTCAGTTTTTATTTCATCTAATTTTAAAATCTTTTTTATTAGATTTTTCTCAGGTACTAATTCATTGACAGACTTGTTAAATGGTAAAAAATGCATATGTGCATGAAATACTGTTTGGCCAGTAATACCATGTTCAAATATTACCACTTTTCCATATTTCATATTCAAAAATGTCAATACCTTTTTGTACAATTCCTTTAATCTTGTAAATTGAATTTCTGATAATGCACCCATACATGAAAAGTGTTCCTTTGGGATAGTTAATATATGACCTTCAATAAGAGGATGAGCATCGCATACTATCCAAAAATATTCATCACTATAAAGAGTATGTTTTAAACCAAATCCACCTTCACAATGAGGACAACCTTCCTGATTTTTTTGCATATTAAAATTATGTAAACTCAAGATTTAAGGGTTTGGTAGATAAAGTTCAAATATTAAATAATGATTATAACTATTATTGGGACCAATTATGAAATATGCTGACAGAACAGAGTTTATGAAAGCTTCTGAGATAAGAGAACTGCTAAAGCTGACAGAAAACCCAAAGATTATTTCTTTTGGTGGCGGAATGCCCAGCCCAAACTCCTTTCCTATTAAATTTGTCGATAAAATTACAAGAAAAGTTCTTAAAGATCACGGACCTCAGGCCTTACAGTATGGACCAACAGAAGGTATAACTCCATTAAGAGAAGCTTTAATAAAGAGAATGAAAAAAACAAGGAACATAAAATGCAACCTAAACCAGATAATAATAACATCAGGCTCTCAACAAGTCTTAGACCTAGTTCCAAAAATTCTCATAAATCCAGGAGACTACATTGTTGTAGAGTGCCCTACTTACATAGGCGCTTTGACAGCTTTCAATGCGTATCAGCCTAATTATATTCCAATCCAAATGGATGAAGAAGGAATGAGAACTGAAGAACTAGAAGAAAAAATCAAGGCAAACAAAGACAAGCCAATAAAGTTTATTTACACTATCCCTGAATTTCAAAATCCTACTGGTGTTTCCTTGTCAACAGAAAGAAAAAAACACCTTTTAGAAATAGCAGAAACTTATGATATTCCTATTCTAGAGGACGAAGCTTATTCAGAGCTAGAATACTCTAGAGAAAGACGATCTCCAATAAAAAGCATGGATAAAAAGGGTTTGGTGATATACACTCATACTCTTTCAAAGGTTCTTTCACCAGGCTTTAGACTAGGTTGGGTTGTTGGAAACGAGGAAATAATAAGAAAAATAGCAATTGCAAAGCAAGGAGCAGACCTATGCACCAACATGTTTGTCCAGTTTATAGCAGAAGAATATATCACTTCAGGACTGATAGACAAGCAAATTCCTAAGATAAGGAAGATGTATGAAAGAAAAAGAGACATTATGCTTAAAGCCTTAGAAAAGCACTTTCCTAAAGGTTCATCTTGGACAAAGCCTGATGGAGGAATGTTCATTTGGGTTAGACTGCCTGAGAAAGTAGACACAAAGGAGATGTTTCCCGATGCAATAAAAGCTAAGGTTGCTTATGTTCATGGAGCTGCTTTTTGCGTTGACGGAAAGGGACAGAATACCATGCGCTTGAATTTTAGCAATACTGATGACAATAAAATAGAGGAAGGAATAAAACGACTAGCAAAAATAATAAAAGAAAGATTAAAATGAATTGGAAACAATTTCTGAAACCAGATTGGAGAAAAATTACGATAGTAGTTATCTTAGTTTTAATAGGATTTTTTAGTGTTCAAAACTGTGCACCTCGAGGTAAATCGTATCCTTTAATACTATTTCCTTTCTATTTTTATGAAGGATACCAAAATATGGTTTCCAATTGCAGTGTTGATTTTATTCCAGCAATAACTTCAGTAATATATTGGTATATACTCTCCTGTATTATAATTTGGCTTTACGATAAATTTAGAAAAAGAAAATAATTTTATATAATGGTCAAAGATATTAATTATATGAACAAGGTTCTTTCAAATAAAGTTGGAGAAAAAGTTCTTCTTTTAGGTAACGAAGCTATAGTCAGAGGTGCTTTAGAATCAGGTATAGGACTGGCTGCTACTTATCCTGGGACACCTTCTTCTGAGATTGGTGACACCTTTGCAGAAATAGCAAAGGATGCTGGAATTTATTTTGAGTATTCGACGAATGAGAAGGTTGCTTTGGAAGTTGCTGCAGGAGCTGCTTTGTCAGGAGTAAGAAGCATGACTTTCTTCAAGCACTTTGGTCTCAACGTTGCTTCTGATAGTCTCTTTCCACTAGCATATTCAGGAGTAAAAGCTGGTATGGTCATTCTTGTAGCAGATGACCCACAAGGCTGGAGCTCTGGTCAATCAGAAGAGGACACAAAGCTTTTTGCAAGAATAGCTCACCTTCCAATGCTAGAGCCTTCTAATGCTCAGGAGTGCAAGGACTTTATCATTAAAGCATTCGATTTATCTGAAAAATTCAAGATTCCTGTTTTCATAAGAACTACTACTCGTGTCAACCATATGAGAAGCGTTGTTAAACTAGGGAAAATAATTAAAGGGAAAACAAAGGGAAGATTCATAAAGGATATTCATTATAGGAACTTTCCACCATATCTTATAGACGTTCATAAGGAATTGCATGAAAAACTAGAAGAGATTAAAAAGGTTTCTGAAAAATCTGAAATTAATTTTATCTCTAACAATAAGAAAAGCAAACTAGGAGTAATCGTATCCGGTGTCTCTTATGATTATGTAATGGATGCTATGGATGATTTGAGTATAAGGCTTCCAGTCTTAAGGATTGGCTTCACTTATCCAACTCCTGATAAAAAAATAAAAGATTTTATTAGGAACCTGAAAGAGGTTTTAGTTGTTGAAGAGTTGGAACCTATACTAGAAGAAAGAATTCATTTTCTTGCAAAAGATGTTAATCCAAAATTGGTAGTTTATGGAAAAAGCCATTTGCCAAGTGTGGGAGAGTATAACGAGGAACTGGTTTTAGAAGCATTAAGCAAAATAACTGGGAAGAAATATTTTATGGACTTGATTGCTCATAAGGAAAAATACAAAAAACTAAAAATAGCAAAAAGAATGGCAGTACTGTGTCCAGGTTGCCCTCACAGAGCTACTTTCTATGCAGCCAAGGCTGCTACAGCAGGTATGGATGTTGTCTACGGTGGGGATGTTGGTTGCTATATCCTAGGAATATACAAGCCTATGGAGACACAGGACTTTGTTTTTTCAATGGGAGCTTCTGAAGGAATAGTTCATGGCATTAAGAAATCAACTGACCAAAAGGCAATAGCGTTCATGGGAGATTCTACTTTCTTCCATGCAGGGATGCCTGGAATGGTCAATACGATATTTAACAAGTCAAACCCCTTGATAATCGTTCTTGATAACAGGATAACTGCGATGACAGGTCATCAGCCAAACCCAGGTTGCGGGAAAACAGCAATGGGTGAAGAGACGAAAGCAATTTCAATAGAGGAAGTTGCAAAGTCATTTGGCGTTGAAAATGTCAAAGTAATCGACCCATTTACAGTAAAAGAGATGATAGACACTATAAAAGAATTCTTGACTAAGGATAAAACCTCTGTTATTGTTGCGAAAAGAGAGTGTCAATTGTTGGCTATTAGAAAGAAAAGAGCTCAGGGAATTAAGACTTTAAAATTTGAGATTGACCAAGAAAAATGCCAGCAGATTGGTGCATGTTTAAACAAGCTGTATTGTCCAGCTATTTACAAGGAAAAAGGAAAATATAAAATCGACAAGGGTATATGCACTGGATGTGGTGTCTGTGCTCAAATATGTCCTACAAAGGCAATTCATGCGGTGAAAGAAGAATGAACTGGAAAGGATTTTTAAAACCCGATAAAAGAAAAATTGTAGTACTGATAATAATTTTACTTTTCATATCTTTAGATATTTTATTTGGCCATATTACTGGAATTATAGGTGATATTCTATTGAAAATACCTTTTTTTACTTTATTCTGTCCATCCTTTGGAATATCTTCAATTTTTTGTTTGATACAAAATATAATAGCAATTATAATTATTCCTATATACTGGTATCTCCTCTCTTGTCTCATAGTCTGGATTTACGATAAAATTAGAAAAGGTAAAAAGAAATGAAAGAATTCAACATTGTTTTAACCGGAGTGGGAGGTCAAGGAGTCTTAACACTAGGAATAATAATAGCTGAGGCTGCCTTAAAACAAGGATTCGATGTTAGGACAACTGAGCTTCATGGCTTAGCACAAAGAGGTGGAAGCATACCAATTCATGTTCGATTTGGAAAGAAAATGTATACTCCTCTAGTCTTAGAAGGCGAGGCAGATGTTATAATAGCCTTAGAGCCTTTGGAAGCTTTGCGCTCATGCTATTACGGTTCTAAAAATCATAAAACAAAGATTATAATAGACAATGATATAATTGTTCCTTTATCAGTTTCTGTTCTTGGAGAAACTTATCCCTCAATAGAAGAGATAAAAAGCAATCTTAAAGATTTTTCAGAAAGCGTGACTATTCTAAATGCTTCAGAGATAGTTAAGAAGGAAACTGGGAGCGAGATTGCTGCAAACATTTACTTGTTAGGTTATGCTATTGGCAAGAAACTAATTCCTTTGAAAGAAAAGTGCATTCTCGAGTCAATGCAAGAGATTGCACCTAAATACTTTGAAGCTAATAAGAAAGTTTTTGAGCTGGGGATTAAACATAAAAAATAACTTTATTAGCAAACATTTTGAACTATTAATATGAAAAAATATATTTTCTTTTTTGTTTTGATTGTTATATTATTGTCATTAAAAATAGTAATTGCAGAAGATTTTTGTAGTACAGGTTATATTGGTAGTCAATGCTGTGCAGAAATTATTTCTGAATTTGATTATTGCGTAGAAGGTATTGACTGGGGTTATTGTGAATTTCAATATCCACAAAATTGTATCAACGACTTTTGGTCACCTACATGTTGTTGTAATGGCACAATTGCATTAAAATGCAATCCAATACCAAATCCAGGTAATAAGGTTTGGGGAGATACAGACTGTGGAAGACTTAATGCAACAATAAACTGTGATAGTGTTCCTAACAGCCATAAGGTATGCAATACTACATATTACCCTTCAGAGACAGGCAAGTGCGTTCTCATTGAACCAAAAATAAAAAATTATTCTGTTTCTAATTCAAAATTAATCTCAGGAGACACATTTAATATAAGCGTTAACGGAGAATGCCCTATCGGCTTGCCTGGAAAATGCCTGATAGAATGTAAAATTATAAAGCCGGACCTATCCTTTATAGAACTTGATAGTTGGGATGTTGATGGAAGTGCTACTCTACCTTCACTTTCATGCAGTCAAATAGGAAATTACAAAATAGAACGTTGTGGCGTTTACACTGATTTCACTTCCAATAGCGGCTGGGGCGAGGAAAATAATACCGTTAACTATGTTAAATGTGTTTCAGAGTTGACACAACCAACATATGGTTATAATATGGATAATAGCCAAGGGGCTGTAATAGCAGGGACAGAAGTAAGCGTGTACGTTTTGTGGAACGATAATCAAGAATTAAACAATGCTATATTTAGGCTAAATAAAGGTTCTGCATGGGTCAATGCTTCATCTTGGTGCTCTTTATCAGGAATTTCTAAATGGTGTAATACAACAATTTCAACAACAACAAGTGACATTGGAAAAACCTTTTGCTGGAACCAATGGGCCAATGATAGTTCTGACAACTGGAACAACACCATGCCAGTCAATGCTCACTGTTTTTATATTAATGAACCGCCTGATAATTTGCCACCAACTTATAGATATGACATGGATGATAGCCAAGGATCTGTAAACGAAAGGACCTTGGTAAATATAAGCGCATTGTGGAGTGACAATAAAGGCTTGAGTTACGCTAACTTTATGCATAATGAAACAGGTTATTGGATAGTTAATTCAACCACATTGTCAGGAACCCAAGGATGGTACAACTATACTTTAAACACGTCTGGGTATGGAAATGAAATAATATGTTGGAAAGAGAATTCGACAGATATATCTGGCAATATAAACAACACCATGCCAAATAACGCCCATTGCTTTAATGTTATCATGTACAGTGAAGCAACATCACAAACAACTGTAGAACCATTTTATGATACAATTAGGAGCATTAGCTCTTCTTCTGCAGATTTTTCGATGAATGTAATTTCTTTATTATTTCAATTCATTGGGATAATTATATTAACTATAATGCTCATTATGCTGGTTCAGCATTTGTTTCAATCGCTTTAATTAACTTTATATACGAGGTTTATGATTATATTATTATGAAAATTAACAATAGAAAAATTTGGATAATTTTAATTTCAGCTATAATTATGATTTCAGTTCTTGGATATTTTGGCAGAGCAGCCAGAACAGTTACAGGCAATATAATATTTAAAGACATTGCATTTACAAAAGAGAATTACAAGTACCTTGGTACTGAAACCTTTTCATACGAACCTACGCTATTAAGCGCAGATTGCTCAGGTAATTTTACTTGGTGCAGTTATGTCTACAAGGCAGGTATAGATTCAAGAGCAGATATAAATAAGGATGGAAAAATAGATGCTGGAGACTTGTATGTTGTAGCAAAAGCTTTCGATTGTAAAAGTGGACAGACATGTTGGTCTCAACCTATAGAGGAGTGTTTCTTCACATCTTCAGGCCGCAAATTCAAGGATCCAACTCGCGATTGCAAGATGGATATATCTGATTTGAATTTAATTGCCAGTGTAAGCGCTACACCAACAAACCCGTATAGGTTTAGTCCAAGCTGTAATATTTACGATGTATGCAAGGCAGATATAAATCAAGATGGCATAGTAGACATTTACGATATATCCTTTGCAGCTACTAACAATGGTAAATCAGCTGACCTTTATGAAAGATTGGCGGAAAAAAAATCAGAGGCAGATCTAAATAAAGATGGCATAGTAGACATTCTCGATATCGCTCTAATTTCAACATCTTTTGGTCAGGATGCAATTGAAAGAAAATGCTTCCAATCACAAATAGTTCATAAATCTGGAAGAACTTATGCAATTAACATAGAAGGGGTTGGCATAGCCTGGGTTGGCACTTCCTTCGTATGTGCAGTTTAATAGCTGATAAAAATATTCCAAAAAGATAAGTATGAAAAAAGTTATGCTATTTGTTTTATTCTTCTTTTTATTCTTATTTATCCAATTTAATTTAGTTTACGGTTTGGCAAGATGTAGGAGTTACATAGATGGCGTTTGTCAAAATGATGAGGAATACGCAGTCGAAGAAGTTGTTGAGGAAGAATATGTAACCCTTCAACCAGAAGTGCCAAAGATTGCTGAATTAGTATTCCAACTAATTGGATTGATAGCATTAACAATTCTATTAATTGTATTAGTTCAAAAACTAGGCAAAAGCAAAAAAAGGCCCAAGAAATCTAAGAGATAGACCTTTTTGGTGAGTTTAAATCATTTACTGTCATTCTAAACGCTTCAGAGATAGTTAAGAAGGAAACTGGGAGCGAGATTGCTGCAAACATTTACTTGTTAGGTTATGCTATTGGCAAGAAACTAATTCCTTTGAAAGAAAAGTGCATTCTCGAGTCAATGCAAGAGATTGCACCTAAATACTTTGAAGCTAATAAGAAAGTTTTTGAGCTGGTAAAGAAATAATAGAAAAGTTTATATACAGGATTAATAGGAATATTCTAATATGAAAATGACAAACAAAAAAATAGCTTTAATCTTAGTTTCAGTTGCTGTTCTGTTTTCAGTTGTTGGTTACGTTGCGAAGGCAGCTAACCTAGCTTATAGCTCAGGGTACATGATTTTGTTGGACCGTAACGCAGACGAAAACTACGTTGCATTCAATAACTATTCTACGACCGTCTACTTGCCAAGTAGCAATTGCGACGGATTTGCGAACATCTGTAGCTATGAATATCCGGAAGGTACATTTGTGACTGCGGATATAAACAAGGATGGAAGGATTGACTATGCTGACTTTGAACTCTTGAAGGGAGCTTACAGTTGTGAACAAACCGGAACATGTGACAAAACGTTTACAATGTGGGAATGCTACTTCATCTATGACGGAGGATACTTCAAAGATCCTAATGGAGATTGCTTCATGAATCAGACTGATTTTAACATTATCAGCTTACACATGGACGCAACTGGTGTATCTGATGGTAACGATGCATACTCATCTGATTTGAATCATGATGGAACCGTTAATATTCTGGATGTAGCACTCGCTGGTATGAATAATGGAAAATATGCGACTGTGTTTAAGAACTATGGATGCATAAAACAAAGAGCTGCAGATGTAAATGGAGATGGGAAAGTTGATATACTTGATGCTGCAAAGGTTGGAACCAACTTTGGTAAAAAGGCAAGCATTCAAATATGCAAGACCGCTCCTTTGAAGAACCTGGGTGAAGGCAAATACAGAATAGACGACAGTGGTTTCGGTATGTATTCAGTTGGTGTAGGCTTTAGATGCGTACCCGTATAAGACTAGGATTAGTATGTGATGAAAATGAAAAAAATGTTATTTATTTTAATCCTTTTTTTATTTTTATTTTTTGTAAAGGATTTGAAAATAGCTAATGCTGACCTTATGCATTGTCGTATTTACGTAGATGGTGCCTGCAACGACGTAAATTATTTGATTTATGAACCTATAATGGAAGAAACTGTCCAAACCGGAGAGCAGTCAATTCAACAAACTCGAGTTGAAGCTCAGGGCATTCCAACAGAATTCATAAGTCTGGTATTCCAGTTTTTCAGCATTGTAATACTATTTATTCTACTCATAGTATTGCTCGAGAGCGTTTTAGAATCACACTAAATGATTTCTTTCTTTTTTATTTTCATATTTATCATCATGGTCCTAACTCTAGAGATATATCAGTAGTAGCTTATGGTGTTAGTAACAAAACATTTGCTTATTAAAACCTTCAAGAGAAAAGGATAATGACTGAGGAGGTTCTTTATAGAGCTTATTCTAAAAAATCTACTTAAAGCATATTGAAAATATAATACTATGATTTAAAATACGCTTAACCTGCAAATCCTTTGTTTATATCTCCTTCTACATTTTCCTCGTTTTCAGTTTCCTCGTTTCCAAGACCGCCCCAACTTTCTTCTTCTTTCTTGTCCTCTGATTCAATCTCATCCTCTTCTACAGGTTCGCCTTCTTTTATCATTTCCATAGGTTTGTTGCAACAAACTAAAGTCCCTCCGCCTACGGATAAAACTTTAACTTCATTACCGCAAATAATACATCTAAATATTTCTCCTTTTTCTTTTACACCGCCCATTATATCACCTCATTTTGGTGGATTTTTTAAAAATTCTTCTAGTATTAAGATTGTATCTTCTATGTCATCTTTGTTTGCGACTGCGATTGCTGTATGTAAGTTCCTTATCGGTACTCCAAAAACAGTAGATGGAACTCCACCTTTTGTAATGGAGATGCTTGTAGCGTCAGTAGTTCCTACTTCACTAACATCCTTTTGTACATGAATTTTCTTCTTTTTTGCAATGCCAATTATATGCTCATTGAGGGTTCTATTTCCAATCATCTCAGCATCCTTTATTGTGATAAAAGGTCCACTGCCTAAAGTTATTATTGGTTCTCCTTTAGCATCAGATGTCTCTATGACATCAATAGCTATTGCCCAATCTGGTTCTACTATATATGCGGAGGTCATTGCTCCTACTAGTCCTATCTCTTCTTGGATTGTAAAGACAAAATATGTCTCACATCCGCTTTTCTTTAACCTTTTAGCAAGCTCTATGAGTATGTAACAGCCTATCCTGTTGTCAAAAGCCTTGCCGCAAATTATTTTATCAGAACCTAGATAATACAAGTCTCTTTCAAGTGAAAGGTATGAGCCTACTTCAACTCCTAATTTTTTAAGCTCTCTCTCGCTTAAGCCAGTGTCAACAAACAAATCTTCTACTTTCGGTATCTGGTTTATAAAACTACCATCATTAACCTCTCGCGTTGTTATAACACCATGTATTGTTCCTTTTTTAGTTTCTATATGAACCCTTTCACCTAGTAGCATTACAGGATCTGCTCCGCCTATTTCTACAAAGTAAATCCTCCCTCTTGGTTCAATATTCTTTACCATCAAGCCAATTTCATCCATATGAGAAGAAAGCATTATCTTTGGTTTCTTTCCTTTCTTGTGGGCAATAAGATTTCCTACCTTGTCTGTGTAAACTTCATCAACATATTTCTTGATCTCTTCTTGAATCAAGCATCTAACTTTTTCCTCGTTACCGCTTACGCCAAAAGTGCTTATCAATCTTTCTAATAAATCCATTGTTACACCTATAGAATATTTTGTTTTTGCTTATATTACTTTCTTTTTCTAAGCTTGTCATAAATCCAGACTATGAGGCAGGAGAGAAGATATGAAGCAATGATGGCAAATACAAAAATTAAAGGATTAAAAATTTCAATTAATATTGAAGTTAAAAAATCTGGTTTTCCGCAAAATGAGATGGAATTCCAAGGTAAAGTATAATTGTCATTACACCCGCAGGAAATATTCGAATTTGGATTCATTTTTTCATAATAAGCGCATGGATTCACGTGAGAAGTCCAAAGAGATGAAGAACAAATGCCCATAGAAGTAACACAATCACCAAAACTAAATATTTTACATTGAATATCCAAAAAACAATAATTATCTCCTAAAGGTAAAATTGGTAATAAAACAAATAAAAATACAAATAGAATAATCGTTAGGGTAATCTTTCTCCAATCTGGTTTTAGGAATTGCTTTAAATTCATAAAATCATTTTATCTTCAAAGAGTCTTCAAATATTTCCAATCCCTTATCCGCTTCCTTCTTGGTTATTGTCAAAGGCGGACAGAATCTTATCACGCTTGAACCCGCAGGAAGAAGCATCAAACCTCTTGCCAAGGCGTTCATTATTATTTTATGTCTTTCCTCTTTTGCAAACTCCTTTGTTCTTCTGTCCTTAACAAGTTCAATACCAATCATCAGTCCTTTTCCTCTGACATCTCCTATTATGTCATACTTTTCCTTCATATCTTCCAGTCTTTTCAGCATGTAACTTCCAATTTTCTTTGCATTTTCTCCAAGTTTTTTCTTTCGCATATAATCTAGGCTAGCTATACCAGCTGTGCATGCCAAAAGGTTACCGCCCATTGTATTAGCATGAGAGCCTGGAGTCCAATCCATTATTTCCTTGTTTGATACCGTAACTCCAATTGGTAATCCACCACCGATTGCTTTGCTTAAAGAGACTATGTCTGGTTTGACAGAAAAGTTTTCTATTGCTAGAAATTTTCCAGTTCTAAAACATCCTGATTGGACTTCATCATCGCATAAGAGGATGCCGTAAATATCACAAAGTTTTCTCACGCCTTTTACGAACTCCTCTGGAGGAACTACATATCCTCCTTCTCCTTGTATAGGCTCTAGAAAGATTGCTGCTAGATCGTCTTTTACAGTTCTCATCGTATTTTCTAATTCCTTCAGGCATTCCATTCCACAGTCTGGATAAGTTTTGTTTGCAAAGCAACGATAGCAATAAGCATATGGAGTGTGTTTAACAGGCAAGAAAGGTTCGTACCTTTCCCTTTGCACTGGCTTTGATTTTGTCATTGATAGTGATCCCATAGTTCTGCCATGGAAAGCTCCCTCAAAAGCAATTAACCATTTCCTTTGCGTATGCCACTTTGCAAGCTTTAATGCAGCTTCGACAGCTTCTGTGCCTGAGTTTGAGAGGAAAGCGCAATTAAGATTATTCGGCAAAAATGTTAGGAGATTTTCTACGAATCTTACAGGTAATTCAGCATAAAAGTCAGAGAATGCAGGATGAATTGCCTTTTTCAACTGTTGCTCTATTGCTTTAACAACTTCTGGATTGTTATGTCCGACGTTTGCGACTGCCACTCCTGCTGAGAAATCCAAGTACTTTCTTCCGTCTATATCCCAAACATAGCAACCTTTTGTCTTATCCAAGACCAGGTCATATTCTCTCGTCAATGACGGCGAAATAACTCTCTTATCTCTTTCAATAACTTTCAGAGATTTTGAGCCCAGCTTATGTTTCATAATAATTGTTACAATTCCTTATTTAAAGAATTTTAGATTTTACCTAATAGATATAACAGTACTGCTTTTTGTACATGCAGTCTGTTTTCGGCTTCATCAAATACTATTGAATGCTTGCCATCGATGATATCTTTTGTTACCTCATAACCTCTGTGAGCAGGCAAGCAATGCATGAAAATATAGTCCTTTTTAGCTAGTTTCACAAGCTTTGGATTGATTTGGAACGGCTTGAATATTTTGTTCCTTATATTCTCTTCTTTCTCTTCTCCCATGCTTACCCAGGTATCAGTCATAACTACGTCAGCATTCTTAATTGCCTTTTTAGGGTCATGAAACAACTTTACCTTGCCTAATTTTTCTTTCGGTTCATAGCCTTTCGGCGTTGCCACATTTAAATTAAAGTCCATTATGTTTGCAGCTTGCATCCAAGAATTACAAACATTGTTTCCATCTCCTATCCATGCAAAACTTAAATCTAGGGTATTTCTTTTTTCCAAAACAGTGAACAAATCAGCAAGAATCTGACATGGATGATAACGGTCTGACAATCCATTGATGACTGGTATTGTCGAATGCTTTGCTAGGTCAGTTATGGTCTTATGCTTGTAGGTTCTTGCTACAATTCCATTTGCATATCTTGACAAAACTTTTGCTGTATCAGAGATTGTTTCTCCTCTTCCTATCTGCATTTCTTTGGGAGTTAGGAATATTGCATCTCCTCCTAGTTCAACCATTGCTACATAAAAACTTACGACCGTTCTCGTGGATGGCTTTTCAAAGTATAGTATTAAAGTTTTTTCAAATAGGTCTTCACTTCTTTTTCTTTTTACTTTTTTAGTTATTTCAAATATTTTCTCTATATCTTCTTTCTTCAAATCCTTTAACGATAACAAGTTTTTCATTTTACCAACTTTTTAATTCAAAAATTCTTGAATTTTTAGGTCCATATCTTTTTCCCATATATTTGTCAATAGCTTTTAAAATCTCTTTTGTTTGTTTAGGACTAGAAACAAATTCTATGTCAGCTGACCATCTTTCCTTTTCGTTGTTCTTAACTTTGTATAGTATAATTATATCAACGTCGTGAGGCCATTTCTTTTTTGTTGTAAAACTTCCACAAACATAAACCTTAGATATAGGGAATGTTCTTTTAAGCTTCTTTAAGAGTATTTCAGTATTTTTCCACATGACTTTTCTGTTTTTAGATTTTAGCATTTCTGTAGGAATCTTTTCTATTTTTATTATTTTCATTCTATCACTGTCCCTGCCTTTTTTATTAGCGCCTTTCCCAGCAGTTCTGGTTTAGTTATTATTACTTTCTTTCCTTTGCTTAAGAATTTTAACGAGGCCTCTATCTTAGGTCTCATTGAACCTTCCTTAAACTCTTCTGGGAATGAGACTAAAGCTTTTTTCATTTCTTTTGGATTTATTCTTGCTATTGGTACAGCATTCCTAGTTCCATAATTAAAGTAAACATAGTCTGTATCAGTTAAGAAAATTAGCAAATCTGCTTTCAACTGGCTTGCTAGAAGCTGAGTTGAATAATCTTTGTCAATGACTGCTTCTACACCTTTTCCATTAGCAACAGGGATTCCTCCACCGCCGCATGCTATGACAGTATATCCTTTTTTTATCAAAGACTTTATTTCCTCTATTTCAATTATTCTTTTGGGCTTTGGAGAAGGAACAACTTTTCTCCAACCTGCTTTTTGTTTTATCATTTGCTTTTCTATTTTTTTCTTATAGAAAGGTCCTATTGGTTTGGTTGGATTTTTAAAAGCTCTGTCATTCTTATCAACCTCTATCTGCGTTACGACCGTTATTGCCTTTTTCTTTAGAATGCTTCGAATGCTTCTTTGCAATAGATATCCTAGTTGACCTTGTGTCATTGCGTCGCAAACATCTAAAGGCATCTCAGGAACTTCTTTTGTAGACTGCTGTTGAATTAAAAGATTACCTACCTCCGGTCCATTGCCATGCGTAATAACAACTTTATACTTGGCAAATAGCGGCGCTAGATGCAAAACAGTTTTGTTAATGTTTCTTTCAAGCCCTTCGTAGGTCCACTTCTCGTTAGAAGGTTGTAAGGCGTTTCCACCTAATGCAATAACAGCTATCTTCATAAAATTAATTAGCTTGTTCTATTAAAATTAATTATATAAATCACAATTCACAAATTAATTTCATGTCGAACGGAAAGAAAAAATTTTTATTTGTGTCGCGTGAAGGTTTGATAGGAGATTTTGCGTGGCAAATTAAGAAAGAAGGACATGAAGTGAAATACTTTATAGAAGATAAAAATGAGAAAGACGTTTGCGATGGATTTGTTGATAAGACCGATAGTTGGGAAGAGCTTAAAGATTGGGCTGATGTGATTGTTTTTGATGATATAAATTTTGGTTCAATAGCTGAAAAACTAAGAAAAGAAGGAAAACTCATAATAGGCGGAAGTGTTTATACTGATAAACTAGAGGTTGATAGAGATTTTGGATATAAGGAAATGATAGATGCAGGAATCAATGTTATTCCTAGCTGGATTTTCACAGATTTTGATGAAGCAATTAAATTTGTACAAAAATATCCAGACAAGTATGTTATTAAACCAAGTGGCATTGACCAGGGAGAACAAAAAGAATTGTTGTTTGTTGGAGAAGAAGATGATGGCAAGGATGTAATTCAAGTTCTGTCAATCTATAAGCTAAGATGGTCTAAAAAAATAAAAACCTTCCAACTACAAAAATTCATCTCAGGTGTTGAGATTGCAGTTGGTGCATTTTTTAATGGAGAAGACTTTATTTATCCGATAAATGTTAACTTTGAGCACAAGAAATTATTCCCAGGCAATATCGGTCCATCAACAGGAGAAATGGGAACATCCATGTACTGGTCTCAACCAAATACAATATTCAATGAAACCTTGCTTAAAATGAAGGAAAAACTAAAACAAAGCGGTTACGTCGGCTACATGGATATTAATTGCATTGTAAACGGAAGAAACATATATCCACTGGAATTTACCTCAAGATTTGGATATCCTACAATAAGTATACAAATAGAAGGTATCTTAAGTGAATGGGGAGAATTCTTATACTCTTTGGCAAAAAAAGATAAATTTGATTTTAAGGCTAAGAAAGGTTTCCAAGTCGGCGTTGTTATAGCCGTCCCACCTTTTCCATTTAGAGACCCTAACGCATTTAAAAAATACTCCGAGGATGCCACAATAGTTTTCAAAAAGCCTAATATAGATGGCGTAAGGCTTGGAGACGTAAAGCTCGTTGACAATAACTGGGTACTTGCTGGTAACTCTGGTTATGTAATTATAGTAGTTGGCACTGGGACAACTATGGAAGAATCCAGAAAAGCAGTTTATAACAAAATTTCTAACATAACTATACCGAACATGTTCTACAGAACTGACATTGGAGAGAGATGGTTTACAGACAGCGATAAACTTTTTGCGTGGGGCTATATTTAATCCGGTTCTAAAGGGCTTCTTTTAAGAATTTTACAAGGCCACTCTTTGCATTGGCTGCAATGAAATATGCCTTTTGATTTTGCGCAATCTTTCAATATTTTAACTCTTTTCTCTTGTTCTTTCAACCACTTGTTCAATCCTATTTTCTTCATTCTTTTTAGATTGATAGTGACTTCATCGTACCATTCTTTTGTTGTAAAGAATTCTCTGAAATTCCTGCAAGGAAATTCAACGCACTGATAGCAAAAATCAAGTTTTCTTTCATTTAAGCAGCATTCAAATATATTGCAAAATCCTCTATATTTTAGACATTCTCCTTTTCCAGACCTGCAACCTTTGCATGTCCCTCTTTGAAATGCTAAACACTCTCCGCAATAAAGACCACACGGAGCCGCTAGCGAACTTATTTTCATTTAATCACTTCTGGTTTTTAATTATAATAAAATCTGAAATCAATAATAAAGCTCCTCCTAAGATAGTTAGTACAGATGGCACCTCAGAAAATATGATTAATGCCGCTATAATGGATACCAAAGGCTCTAGTAATAAAATAATTGAAACATTTTGAGCTTTGATATACTTTAAACTATAAAAAATTGCTATTCCTCCAGTTACTCCTACAATGCTTATCAATACAATGACTAAAATAGAATACAAGCTTGGTATGGAAAGATTAATAAAAAACAAAGTTGGTGCAAGCAGTATCATGCCTATCAAACTACCTAAGAAAACTAAGGAATATGGGCTATAATCATCTTTAAGCTTTCTTCCTACTATACTGTTCATACCAGACGAAAATCCCATCAAAAGGCCAGCCAAAATTCCTATGGAAATAACTGATTGTAAAATCTTTATAGGATCAAAAATTAGTATTATTCCGATTAGGGAAATAACAAACGCAATACCAATTTTTCTGTTTATATTTTCCTTCAACAAAAAAGGTGATAAAACAACGACAAATATTGGCGAAGTTATAAATCCAAAAACAGCGTTAGCTATCATCGTATTTGTAGTTGAGAAGTATATCGTAAACCATATAGTAGCTGTAACTATGCCTAAGACAAACAACCATTTTTTCTTTTTGAGATGTCTGATTTCTTTTAATGATTTGGTTATTTTTAAAATAGGCAGAAGTATTAAAGTAGAGAATAGCATAAGAAGAAATGCTACTAAAAGAAAGTTGACATTTCCTATGAATCTATATACGATGTTGGTAAATCCATAGATTATTGTTATTATGAAAAGACCAATGATAGGTAGTTGATTCTTCATTGTAGAACCTCAAGCTTATAATCTTTAGATCCAATGCCAAATTTTTCAGCAGCATCTATCTGTTCTTCAGACTTTATGTGGCTATTCAAATCAAAGATGTTCTTTCCAACAGTTTTGATAACCAAATCAAAAGATGCTTTATCAACAGCAACAATATCATCGGAAACTACAATTCCTATGTTAGGACATATTATTTCTCCAGCATCAGTCCCACCTATTGGAAAGCAGTCGCATCTTTCAGTTATGTCAAAAAGAACATTAATGAAAAGTAATTTCTTCTTATCGAACTTGTCCAAGATTGCAGATGCAGTTTCTGCCAGCAAGACTCTGAAAGATACTTCTCTTGGTTTTAAAACTTTGTTAGGGCATACTTCTGAGCAAACTCCGCAGCCAAAACACTTATCATAATCAAAGACAGCTTTTCCGTTCTTGATTTGAATTGCATTTTCTTTACAGAATTTAACGCAAGTTCCGCAGCCTTTACAATCTCCGATAATTATAGGTTGTGATTCTGTATGTTCTATTTTTTTGGTCTTCTTAGTAGCGCAACCCATTCCCAAGTTCTTGATGCATCCTCCAAATCCTGCTTCTGGATGTCCTTTGAAATGAGAAATTACAACTAAGCCGTCTGCATTTTGGATTTCTTTTGCAACTTCTATTTCTTTCAAATATTTCTTGCCTTTTACTTTCAATCCTTCATCAGAAATTATAATAGGGCAGCCTATAGTCTCTTCTGTAAAGCCATTCTTTCTTGCAGTTTCCAAATATTTCTCAGGCGTATCTCTCGAGCCTTTGTAAAGAGTCGGCGTATCGAACACAAAAGGTTTAGTTCCCATTTTCTTTAGTTCCTCAACCACAGCTCCAACTATCTGTGGCCTTACATGAGTTACGTTTCCATATTCTCCCATATGGACCTTTACTGCAATCTTATCATTAGGAGAGAATTTCTTTTTGCTTACAACATTTCTGAGATTTTCTAAAAAATTATTTTTTATTAGTATGACGTTTGTCATTTACTCACTATCAAATTTCAGAATCCTGCAAAATACTTTTTGGTCTGGTTTATCTTTGTAAACTGGACTGTAAAAATAAATATCTTGATATTTTCCAATGTAAAGTTCTCCATTCTTCACTATAAAAGTCATGGAAACTGAGCCAACTAACTTTGTTCTTATATGCTCATGGAAATTTTTCCTAAAAGGTGTTCCAGGTTCATCATGGTTTGTCCATTTTCCAGCAGGTGCCGTATCTGAGAGAAACTTCTCTAAATCTTCTAATAAACCAGATTCCCAACCAATTTGAACTAAAGAAGCAACTTCATGAGGAACCCAACAAACTATGTTTGCATTCTTCAATTTCTCATTTTTGATTAATTTTTCTAGTTCTACTTTGAAAGGATAAAACATCTTTTCCAGATGAACATTTATTTCTCTATCTATTACTTTCATTTAATCATCTCTTCGGATTACCTTTTATATCTAATGGTTCATTTGCTCGATCAAAGGGTGGAGAAAGTACTTGGACAGCTTCGAATGTTCCGGTGAATTTATATTTTGTGTTTGCTGTAATGAATACTAAATCGCCCTTGCTTACCTCGAATTTTTTTCCTTCAGCTTCTACTTTTACTTTGCCTTTTATGATATAATATATTCTATCACTTTTTGTATTGAGAGCTATCTCTTTATGATTCTTAGCTTTGCTTAGACACATGGAAAGATTTTTACTATCCTTTTTTGAAAGCATTCCAAAGACGCTATACGTTTTAGCTACCTTTCTTTCTATGGCCTCGGATGCTTTTACTATCTTTATCATTTAATCATCTATTTGTGCGCGTTGTAAACGATTTGAGTAGTCAAAGTAAACAGTCTTCAACTCGCTGAACTCGTCGATAGCTGTCCATCCACCTTCACGAGTTGTTCCAGAATGCTTGACTCCACCAAATGGCAGATGAACCTCTGAGCCGATAGTAGAAGCATTAATATAAGTCAATCCTGCTTCAATTTTTTCAATTGCTTTGAAAGCGTTGCTTATGTTTTTAGTGTAAATAGAGGAGCTCAATCCATATTCAACAGAATTAGCAATCTCAATCGCTTCTTTCAAGTCCTTTGCAGATATCAAAGAAACTATGGGACCAAAGATTTCCTCTTTTGCAATTCTCATATTTATATTGCAATTAGTGAACAAAGTTGGCTCAAAGAAAAATCCTTTCATGTTAGGAGCTTTACCACCAATCAAAAGTTTAGTTCCTTCCTTCAAGCCAAGGTCAGCATAAGTTTTTGATTTCTCCTGTGCAGCCTTGTTGACCAAAGGTCCCATGTCAGTGTTCGGGTCTAAACCATTTCCTATTCTTAATTTTTTAATTCTCTCAACAAGCATCTTCTCAAACTCGTTTTTTATATTCTCATGGACGATGACTCGTGACGCAGCAGTGCATCTTTGTCCTGTAGTGCCGTAACCGCCCCAAATAACTCCATCTACTGCTAGTCCTAAATCAGCGTCATCCATAACTATAATCGGGTTCTTTCCTCCCAGTTCTAAGCTAGTTCTCTTTACTCCAGCTGCTCTTAGAATTTCCAGGCCAGTATCTCTATGACCTGTGAACGAGATTGCTCTTATTTTTTTATGTCTTGCCATATGAAGTCCTATAACTTCTCCAGGTCCTGTCACAAGGTTAACAACGCCCTTCGGGATTCCTGCCTTTTCTAGAATCTCTACAAACTTTATAGCGCACAGTGGCGTGTCAGATGAAGGTTTGAAAACAACAGTGTTTCCGCAAATCAAGGCTGGCATTATTTTCCATGCTGGTATAGCTATAGGAAAGTTCCAAGGAGTTATCAAGCCGACTATGCCTAAAGGCCTTCTTACTGCCATTGCAAACTTGTCCTTGAGCTCGGAAGGTGTTGTCTTGCCAAACAATCTTCTACCTTCTCCAGCCATTAGGAACGTCATGTCAATTGCTTCTTGGACATCGCCTCTTGCTTCTGCAAGGATTTTTCCCATTTCCTGTGTTATGACCTTTGCTAGCTCTTCTTTATTTTGTTGTAGCAATTGACCTACTTTGAATAATATCTCTCCTCTCTTCGGAGCAGGAGTCTCGCTCCATGACTTAAACAAGTCCTCAGCAGCATTGACTGCTGCTTCAACATCCATCTCCCTTCCTTTTTGAAACTCGCCTATTGTTTCTAGCGTAGCAGGATTAAGTTTTGTGAATGTCTCTCCAGAACCAGAATCTAGCCATTGACCATTAATATACATTTTGTAAGCTTGAGCCATAAAAGAATTTTGGTATTTCTTATTTATAACTTTTAACAAGATTACCAAACCAGGAAACTCCACCAAGGTTTATTTACAGCTATTTTATTCCCTGTTTCTGCATCTATTTTTGTTTCAACTTCCATTGAAACAGGTATTATGAAAAATATTCGTACTTGTTTTGTTCCGATGACAGAATATACAGGGTTTTCGCCTTCAGATTTTAATTCTACTTTTTTGATATCAGGAGTTTCTTCAATTCCCTTGGCTTTAGCATCATCTGGTAAAATATTAATTGGAAGCACTATAGCCTTAGGCATTTTACCATATTCATATTATAAATATCTTAGCTTATAATTTTTCCTAAAATGTTTTATATAACTAAAAATAAAAGTCCATATAAATGCTATTCCTATATACAAAAATATCGTCTTATGATTTTTTCTATAAACATAAAATAAAATTAGAGCTAGTATAATTAAAGCCATCAATAACCGTAAGCACAGCAACCTTCCATGATATTCGTTTAAATTGCCGCTATAAAAAGGTTTTTATATCTTTCTATCAAACTATTAATTGGGTTGGTATGACCGGGGAACGACTTTGCTTTGGAAAAAATTAGAAAAGCTCTTTCTACTCCTAGGTCTAGACAAGAACTAATTAAATTAACAGGAATACCTGATAGAACTCTTAGATATAATCTTTCTATTTTAAGACAAAGGAAAATGGTATTAGAATATAAAATTCTAAAGGACATGAGAAAAAAGATGTATTTACAGCTGTATAACGGTGGTTCTAGATGATTGCTAATAATGCTCTTGAATTAATTGGAAACACACCTATGGTTAGAATAAACAATTTAACAGGAGAAAATGATGCTACTATATTAGCAAAGATAGAAAGATTCAACATCTCAGGTTCTATTAAGGATAGAGTAGCAAAATATATGATTGAATATGCTGAAAAAGAAGGGAAGTTGACAAAGAAAAAAATAATTCTAGAACCCACCTCAGGAAACACTGGAATTGGTTTAGCAATAGTTGCTGCTATTAAAGGGTATAAAGCAGTTTTAGTAATGCCAAATACAGTAAGCTTTGAAAGAAGAGCCATTATGAATGCTTTAGGAGCTGAAGTAATTCTAGTAAATGGTGAAGAATGGTACGCAATAGAAACTGCTTATGAAATTTTTAGAAAAAATCCTGAAAGATATTTCATGCCAGATCAGTTTAACAATAAATTTAATGTTCTTGCTCATTATGAAACTACTGGAAAAGAAATTATAGAACAAACTAAAGGAAAGATAGACATGTTGATTGCAGGTATTGGTACGGGTGGTACCATAATTGGCATTGGAAATAGATTGAAAGAATTCAATCAAAAAATAAAAGTAATTGCAGTTGAACCATTTGCTGATGAAATGATTCAGGGTTTAAGAAACATGAATGAACCTTACAGACCTTCAATATTTGATGAAACTAAAATAGATGAAAAAATCAACGTTACCTTAGAAGAGGCAGAAAGTATGACGAGAAGATTAGCACGAGAAGAAGGTTTGTTTGTTGGTATAAGTTCTGGAGCTGCTATGCACGTAGCCATAAAAAAAGCAAAAGAATTAGGTAAAGGAAAAACGATAGTTGTTATTTTGCCAGATTCAGGAGAAAGATATTTAAGTAATGATGTTTTTAAGTAGATTATATATGCGGGAGTGGCAGAACGGTCATGCGCTTGCCTGCAGAGCAAGATAATTGAGTTCGACTCTCGACTCCCGCTTCATGATGATAACATGCTAAAAATTTACAACACTTTAACAAAAAAGAAAGAAGAATTCATTCCTTTAGAGAAAGGTAAAGTAAAAATGTTTGTCTGTGGCCAGACTGTCTATGACGACGCCCACCTAGGGCATGCAAAGACTTACATAAACTTTGACGTCATAGTCAGATGGCTGAGATACTTAGGCTTTAAAGTTTTTTACGCTCAAAACATTACAGACGTGGAAGATAAAATAATTAAAAGAGCAAATGAAAGGGGAATGACCTTCAAAGAGCTGGCAGAATTTTACACAAAGAGATTCTTCGAGGATATGGATGCATTGGGCGTTAAACAGGACGTTGACATGTTTCCCAAGTCTTCTGAATACATCCCTCAGATAATCGAGCAAATCAAAACGCTCATAGATAAAGGCTATGCGTACGTTGTTGAAGGCGATGTTTATTATGATGTTGACAAGTTCAAGGACTATACTAAACTTTCTAGAATGACTATAGACGATTTGACCAAACATAGGATTGAACCTGACCCTAGAAAGAGAAACCCTTATGACTTTTCTTTATGGAAGGCGGCAAAACCAAACGAACCATCGTGGAACTCTCCTTGGGGAAAAGGAAGACCTGGTTGGCATATAGAAGATACTGCTATGACTGTCAGCATTTTTGGTCCTCAATATGATTTGCATGGCGGTGCCTCAGAGTTGATATTTCCGCATCATACGAATGAGATAGCTCAAGCAGAAGCAGCAACAGGGAAGAAACCTTTCGTTAAATATTGGTTGCATGGTGGCGTCCTTAACATAAGAGGAGAAAAGATGTCCAAGTCCTTGAAGAACTTTGTAAAAATCAGAGAGGTCTTAAAGGATTATGAACCTGAAGTTTTGAGGATGTTTTATGTTTCTACCCACTATAGAGCGCAGATAGATTTGGATGAAGAAACAATAAAGCAAGCAAAGGAAAAACTGGTTGCGTTTTACAACATAATAAATAGAATAAACAATTCAATGAAAGATGAGAAAATTAATGATGAGAAATTAATGAAGACAATAGAAGAAACTAAGACAAAGTTTACGAACGCTATGAATGATGACTTCAACACGCCTCTAGCATTGTCAGTTCTCTTTGAGTTGGCTAAAGAGGCTAACAAATTTATGGATGAAAACAATAAAATCAGCAAGAAAACTGGGGAAAAAGTAATTAGTACATTCAAAGAATTGGGTTATGTTATTGGAGTTCTCCAAAAAGAAGTTAAAAAGGATTCATTGCCAAAGGAAATAATGGATTTGATTATAAAGAGAGAAGGTTACAGGAAAAGAGGAGACTTTGCAGCAGCGGATAATATAAGAAAGGAACTGGTTGATAGGGGAATTTTAATAGAAGATTCACCTGAAGGTTCGAGATGGAAGAAAATTAAAGATTAAAACTTTTTAATTTCTTTTTTAATTCCTGCGCTTCTTTTTGTTTAACCAAAAGCCTTCTAATGGATTCTGCGACTTCTATAAAACCTATAACAACTAGGACATAACCGACTATTTGTGCTGATCGAAACTGATCAAAGAATCCTGCAAGTACAACTCCAGCTGTTACGAATGTTAGGCCTGTTCTCATGAAAGAGAGGATTGTTCTCTCCTTTGAGAGTAGGACTTGTTCTTCTTCCATTAATTCCATTCTTGACTCTTTTTTTGGCATAATCTTATTTCGTTTAACTTGAATAAAAATGTTACTAATCTATGGGATTTTCAGTTTCATTTATTATTGACTTATCTGTAACAATTCTACTTTTCTTTGGTAAAGAAAGTCCAGTTAATCTTTGAATTATGTTTTTAGATTCTTCTTTATCTCTAACTAAATTTCCACCTAAAGCTACAGAATAATAAACTACAGTTTTTGTAACTGGAACAACATTTAAAGGTTTTGATGATCTTATGCCTCTCATTGATAAAGAAGATTCTTTATGTTCTTTTCTAACTACAGTTACGGCACCTAATTGAGAATCATGAAAATCATATCTTTGTAATCTTTCTTTTGCTTTTCCGTATGTCGTTAAAGGAAAGGCTCTTCTAAAATGAGTACTGTAAGATGTCTTACTTTTTTCTTTGAGTGCGTTCTCCATTTTAATACCTAAAAATTGATAAGAAGGTCAAAGATTTAAGCTTGCCATCTTAGGTTTTTTAGCTTTCTTCCATATTTCTTCTAATCTTTTGAATTTCGCTTTATCATAAGTTGCACACTTTATTAAGGATGTCCCAATTCCAACAGCCAGGTCTGCAATAAAACTATCTTCTGTTTCGCAGGATCTGTGAGAAACGACTGTTGTATATCTTGCTTTCTTAGCAAGGCTTATAGTTTCTAAGGTTCTAGAGACAGTTCCTGCTTGGTTTGGTTTTATTATTATAGCATTTCCTGCTTTCTTTTTTGCTCCTAGTTTCAAACGAGAAGATTGAGTGGCAAAGAGGTCATCACCAGTGACTAGGCATTTTGCTTTCCTTGTTAATACAGAGAAGTTTTGAAAATCATTCTCATGGAAAGGGTCTTCTACATAAATTAGTTTGTAATTTTTTATAAGACTTAAAACAAAATCTAGCTGATTATCAGGAGAAAAGTTTCTGTCAGGATGTTTGTAATAATATCTTCCATTTTTAAAAATGTTGTTTGCTGCAAAGTCTATTCCCAATCTTGCTCCATGGTCTTCAGCTATATCATATAAAATCTCTAAAGACTTTAGGTCATTCAACTTGCATATCCATGCATTTTCCCTATTCCTTCCAGTTATAAAAGGTTTTAATGTTTTTCCAACTTCTTTCCATATGGATAAGTTGGTCTTTATGGCTTCTTTTATTGTTCTAGCCCTTAGAGGGATTACTAGGAATTCTTGCTCAGAGATATAACCGCTGTGTGCCCCACCGCCTATGGTGTTTCCTAAAGGATAGGGAAAAGATTCTGCTCCTTTTTTAAAGAATCTGTGAGCATCATTTTTTGTTAGTGCTCTTATAGATGCAATTGATAATGCTAATGAGAGGCTTGAACCAATCCTTTCTAATCCAATTTTCTCTATTGTCTTATCAACCTCTTTTTCATCTTCACCTATAAATCTCCACCTGATTTTTGAAAAAATTTTCCTACTCTTTTCCAAGTCTAAAGTTTTTGCCTCATAAGTTCCAGTAGAAGTTCCTGAAGGAGAAGATGCAGAAAAAGTCCCATTCTCATTTTTTATTGAAACCTTTATTGTTTTATCTCCACAAGAATTATAAATCTCAGACAAGGTTATGTCTTTTATCATGCTAACCTGGCTCAGGTCTTTTTGTTTTCAAAGGTATGACCCCCTCTTTAAACTCTTGTTCAGCAATTTCTATGGGATCTTTAATATCTGTTTCAATGACTGGCGAAGCTCCTCTTGCTATCTGCAAGGCTCTTGCGCCAATCATCCTTGCTTTTTCGAATCTAGTATATTCTTTCATAAAAAACACTAATTAGTAAACTATTATTTAAATTCAACCTATATATTTCAATTCTTCAGGTTTTTTCTCTTTTTGCATTTGGTCTATCGCTTGCTTTTGGATGTCTTCCAGCTTCTTAATGAACTCATGCATAGCCTTGACTTTTTCGTCTAATTTTGTTAGGTCGATTTTAATTTTCAAAACCTTTTCCAAGACGTTTAGTACAGCTTCAGCTGCTGTTGGATCAGTCATTATTGGGAAGCCTGTTGTTTCGCCGAGCAAAACCAAACCTTTTATTCCATAGATTTTTGACAGTCCGACCAAAAGACCGGATGCTCCGACTATTGTGCCTATTTGTCCGCTTATGTCAAAATTTATTCCATAATTTTTATATTCTTTTATTGTTTCCTGCTCAGTCGCTGCTCCGTAGACGTTTAGTTTTTCAGAGACCTTCCCTGTTCCAAAACCTCCAACAGTTATTATGAACTTGCAGCCTAGACCTTTTACAAATTCTAAAATCTTTCCAGCAACTTCATAATGCCCCTTAGGGTCATAAGTCTGGCAGTCTCCTATGAGCAAGATTAAATCATGATCTTTTCCTTTTACAAAATAAAATTCATTTTTTAAAGTGTGTATCAAGTTATTGTGTACCATTACAAACGGAAAGAAATACGGAGAATACAGCTCTGCAAACTTTTTAGCCTTTAGCATGTGAACCGTATAGCCTATGGCTATCCTTCCTATATTTCCTATGCCAGGCAAGCCGACAAGACATATAGGATTTTTTAGCTTAGGTTTATTCTCCATAAAGATTTTTGTTTCAAGCATGCTATCAGTTTTGATTTTACCTAATTTAAATCTTTCTATATTTGCTATATTTCTTTTCCTTTTCAATTGAAAACTTCAAAGGATGTGCGCTTGTTGTTTTCATTTCGCATTTAGAACATGAATCCTTCATTGTATAGGTTTTGCAGTTTGTGCATTTTTTCAAAATCATTTACTCAACCTTAAAAATGCCCTCGCCGCCTAGGGCTTTAATATTTTTAATAATCTCTTCAGAGACTTCCTTTAATTTTCTCTCTCCAAGTTTTGCTTCCTTTGTCCTTATCAACAAGGAATATTTTGGAGCAGAGATATATTTTATTTCTATTTCATGTTTTTCCTTTGCTTCTTTTAAAACCTTTTTTATCAAATCTATCCCATTAGGCTTGGAGCATTTTAACTCAATTATTCCTTTTATCTCAGTTTCCTTCACTTCCATCTGTTCTTCTGCAACAATCTTTATTACCTTTGTCCATTCTTCTAGAATTCCCTTCCTTCTTAACAGATCATAGCCTTCAGAGGTCATGGACATTTGGAATGCCTTAAACAGTTCTCCAAAAATTTCTTTAAGCTTAGTTTCCATATCCTGTGATTCATTTTGGCTTAGGTTTAATTTCTTTGAGACTATATCAAGCATTTTTTTAGCCTTTATATCTCTTTTATACTCTTTCATTTTCTCTTCAGCATCGTATCTCTTAACTCTCTTGAGGCTTAAGGTGATATGGTTCTTCTCTCTGTCTACTACCATCACCAGTGTGACAATCTTTTTTCCAGTTTTAACAAACTCCCTTATGTCTCTTACCCATTTTCCAGCAACCTCAGAAATATGTATCATACCTTCTTTGTCTTGGTATTCTTCCAGGGATATGAATGCAGAATAAGGATTAACTCTAACAACAGTTCCTATTACCAGTTCTCCTCTTTTAGGCCATTTGTCTTCTTTTATCATAAACAATTTATACAAGTAGAACTTTTAAAACTATTGTCTAATAGACTTGAAGAACTTTTGATTTTATCTTTGCTTTCCCGCCAGTTGACTCTGCTAGCTCTGAACCGCAAACCAAACACTTAACATGAGAAGTAGCCTTGTTAAATATTATTTGTTCATTCTTGCATTTTGAGCAAGTGACTTTTAAAAATTTGCTGTCAGTTTTTCTTGGTTCCTTCATTTTTATTCCTTCTTCTTAAACTCGAATTTCTTTATCCTAAAGCCCTTTCCGATTGTATGTTCCTTTCCACAAACGCTGCACTTGTATCTCAGGTCTAGCTTTTTCGTGGGTTTTGATCTTCCCTTTGGATTGGTTCTGGGATAGCTTCCAAATCCTTTCATCTTTCTTTTGAATATTCTTTGACCATGAGTAAGCAAACCTCTAACCTTTTTGGCACCGACCTTTTTAATTGTATGAGGGGTGTGCTTTTTACAAAAGGGACAATACCTGTTTTGAGTTATCGGTATGTTCATACTATCACTCTAAAATATTTTCTGCAACCTTTCTTGCTATTAAAAGCTTGCCGACTTCATCTGGAACGTATATAACGTCTCCAATTTTTAATGGCCCATAAGGTTCCATATTGCTTCCAACAAACCTTGGCAAATCGGCTAAAGCTTTAACTAACAATTTACCATTAGGTTTTATAAATTTATTCTCTACCTGCTTTTCAACAGGTACTTTTGGCTTTAGTTCCTCTACACTCTTCTTAGCTTCCTCTACCTTTTCTTCTGCAATATCAGCATAACTCCTAAATTTTTCAGTCATCTCGTTTCCAAAGGCTTTTAAAATATTGACTAATTGGTCAAAAAACTTTCTTTCGTCGTCAGTAAGGCTCGCAGGAGGCAGTTCGCCACGAACAGTTCTTAATGCAGACAAAACAATTTTTCTTTCCCTTCTGTTAATTACGTCTTCTAGAAGTTTCTTTGCGTTCTCAACCTCTAGCAAAGACGTAGTGTCCTTTAGTTTTTCCTTGTGTGAAAACCAATTTCTAACAGAATCAAAGAAGCCTAAAGGAAGCTTTTGCAATTCTTCTTCCTTTTCAGCCCTATGAGCATTCCTTATTGTTTCGTAAGTTATGATTTCCATAATCACCAATACTATTTTTTATAGAGGCTAAAGCTAATAAACATTTTCTGGAAACAATTTTTGTATATTTTAAATAGATTATAAACCTACCTAAAAGTAGTGATTTGGTGTCACATGCTTTATTTGGTGGAACAAGAAGTAAAATTGAAACCTATGTTGATGTTATAAAGGCCTTAAAAGAAGATGAAGAAATAACCTATAGAATGAATAAGTCTAATGTTAACTACAGACAATTTATAAAAAATGTTCATGATATGGCTAAATGCGGCCTTGTAAAAATAGAAGAAGAAGAAATTTATAACATTACTGACAAAGGCGAAGAATTTTTGAAAAAGGCTGTTGGTCTTCTATCTTTACTTAGATAATTTATTCTTTCTCATTAATCTAAACGGATAATTCACTGGGTTCTTTATTCCTTTTAGGTTGCAGGTTCTATCTGGTTTGCATACTCCTATGTTATCATAGAAAAGCTCACTAGTGCAGTTGGCAGCCATCAAGTTCCTATTCTGTCTAAAGTGCCATTTTAGTTGAGTTTTAATAAATCTCTCAGGTAAGGGAATAGAATTTTTCATGTTCCATTCCCTTATTTTCTTCTCTACGTCTTCTTGACTCCAGTTCATGTTTCTTAGGAATGCTATCAAGGAGAACAATGACCTTTTCTTTCCATCGCTTAGACCATTTAATATAAGCTTAATGCACGGTGGGAAGAATTCTTCTGCAACAGGAGTTTTTGATTTTTGTCCTATTCTTACTGATTTTATAACTTCTTTCGGTTGTCTACTTTTCCAGTCTAATGCCTGCAAAAGCAGTTCAGTTGCTTCACCTTCCTTGTTTGAGAGGAACTCGACATCAGTCTTAACATTTTCTGGTTTTGCATCTTCTATTTTGAAGTTTTTCAAGTCTCCTATTTTTATTGGAACAGAAACAAGCCATTGCTTAGGATGCAAGGAATATGGCATTCGAAATAGATGTCGGTTGCTCCATCCCTTTTCAATGTCAATGAAAGAATATGGGGACAGTTCTGATATGGATGGTAAACATTTCACTAGCGAGGCAACTCCACCTTCAAAATTTATTAAACTTTCTAATATTTGTTCTCTTGCCTTTTCTGCTATAAATTCTGCCAAAGTCTGTGGCACTTCTGGGTATCTGTTACTGATTTTTTTAAAATCAATTGTTTCTGGGAATGCTTCTGCAGCAATTCCTATATGAGCTCCTCTCCTTCCAGAAAACTTTATAGTTGCCTTAACGTCAAGGTCTTTTAGAAAGTTATAAACAACTTCTGCTGCTATGATTGCGTGTTCTAACTTTACTTTAGCATCAATGTCTATTATGAAGTCAAAACTCTTTCTTAAGTTGTCCATTTCTTTTTGTGTTAAATTCGTAGACAATTGCATTGGACTAACCCACTTCTCAACAGAACAATGAAAAGCAACCACTCCTTTCTTAACTCTTTCTAATATATCCTTTGGATAAAGAAGCGTATCTGGCCTATTTAGGTAAGAACCGTCCATTAAACTTCCAACTACCTCTCTTTCCTTTGAGAAGTTTAATATCGTGTTTTGTATTTCAGGTCTAGAATAGTATCTTAAGATTTCTACTAGATTCATATCATTATAAAGTTTTTAAACATTTAAATAATTTGACAAAATACTATTGCTTATGAACGACTTGTTAAAAAGAAAAGTAGAAGACATGAACCTTGAAAAAATAAATTTTTCAGACTTGATTAAACAGATGGACTCTTCAGGCGGTTTTAGTGCTAAGAACTTGGCAACTTCCGTCTCTATACTAGAAAATATGATAAAGGATAAGAATTGTATAAAGTTCCTTTCGTTCCCTGCATGCATAGTTGCTACTGGCTTAAGAGGTGCCATTGCTCAGATGATAGAGAAAGGTTTGATTGATATTATTGTAACAACCTGCGGCACATTAGATCATGACTTGGCAAGGTCTTATGGTGGAGATTATTTTCATGGTTCGTTTGAACTAGACGATGCTAAACTACACAAAGTCGGTATAAACAGACTAGGGAATATCCTAGTTCCCAATGATAGTTACGGCATCATTCTAGAAAAGAAGATGAACCCGATTCTTGAAGAATTAACCAAGCAGAAGAATGAATGGTCTGGAAGAGAACTGATATATGAATTTGGAAAGAGACTGAATGATAAGAATTCTATTCTTTGTCAAGCAGCTAGGAAAAACATTCCTGTTTATGTGCCTGGCATAACTGACGGAGCCTTTGGCACTAATTTGGTTTGGTTCTCTCAAGACCATAAATTCAAGCTAGACATTCTAAAAGACGAGAAAGAGCTAGCTGACATAGCATTTACAAAGAAAAATACAGGAGCCTTGATGATAGGTGGCGGCATTTCCAAGCATCATGTAATGTGGTGGAATCAATTTAAGAAAGGTTTGGATTATGCCGTTTACATTACCACGGCCACCCAATATGATGGTTCCTTATCTGGAGCTCGTTTAGAAGAAGCTGTTTCTTGGGGCAAGATACAAGAAAATGCTAAATACGTGACAGTTGATGGTGATGCTACTATAATATTACCAGTCATTCTAGCTGCAATCTATGAAAAATTAAGATTATAGGGTAATCTTATTGCTGAATATAAAGTATATAATTAAGAATTTCTAAATTGTAGGTATGAAGAAAAAAGTTTCAAGAAAAAGTTTAGGAATTATAGTAGCAATCTTGGTCATGGGAATTGTAATTTTAAGCGTATATATTTTAAAACCTTGGATCCCTTCAAGATATAGAAATCCTTTATTTTGCGATGAAAATATAAACTGTAGCTTAGATTATGTGTTTGGAGAATTTTCTTGTGTTAATAAATATCATTATTCTGGCGGTTTAGATGATTCATGGTTGCTTTCAGGTCCAGATTGTTACTGTAACGTATCTGAAAGCAAGTGCATTCTTATACCTTATGATATTGGTAAACATTATGAAGAAGTTATGATAGAAAGACAAGCAAAAAATGTAGCATGTCTTGAATTAATAAGATTAGGTTGTAATGCTTCAACTGATTCTATTATCATGAAAAATTTCGATGCTAATAATGATGGAATAATAGATTCTAAGGACACTTTACTAGAGTTTTGTAAAAATCGCTATAAATTAGAAAATTTACAAAATTATACCAATTTAACAACTGATGCTTTATGTAAGAAATACTGTGAATGCAAATAACCTAGTCATATATTTAATGCTGAATAATAAGATTATAGGATAATTTCTAACCATCTTTGTTAATTACATTCTTCAACATCAGTTCGCTTTATGACGTTGAAAATAGGAAATCTGTTTCCACCAGTTATATGAAAATAATAGCCCCTTTTATATACAACCTTTTTCTCAGAAATATATCGGTGAGTTATCCCTATTCCTTCACAACATATCCCTTTTCTTCTAATAACTCTTTAATCAACCGAAGTTTGTCTCTTCTAACATTGATTATAGCTTCGGTCTTACCTTTCTTAGTCCCTTCATTAATATCAGAAATAGCTTTAGCAAACTCAAATGATTGTTTAACTTCTGTTTTTGTATAAAGTGTGTTAACCAAAGCGCCTGTACCTATAGGCATTAGAAAGACCTTAATCTTCTTCATAAAGAAATTATTATTTTTACTCGTTCTTATATCTCTTCCAAATATATTATTGGCTGGCAATGTTCTTGATTGAACATCGATAAATCCGGTTCTAGTAAATAAGTCCGAGATATCTTCGGGTAGTGCAGCATACGAGTGAAGGAGATATTCTTTGCCATCTATAATATATCTTGTACAGCTGGGATTGATGCCATAAATATCTTTCCTTATGACAGTTGCTAACTTTTTATGAGGATATGTGGTGATAAGAACACCTTCTTCCTTTAAGACATTCAATGCACCGCAGTACATTTTTTCTTGAGGTTGTATATGATCACATAATGCAGCTATTACAATGTCGAACGTATCTTTCTTGAAATATTTCTCTAGTTCTCTGGCATCTCCCCTGATTTGTTTAACATTTTCTTTCGTCTTTTCTACTATTTTGAGATAGGTTTTTGATGGAAGTATTTTCTTAGCATAGCCTAACATTACCTGAGAAATATCAAAGTCTACTAGTTTGTGTTCACTTACACTTCCTTGACCAAAAACATCACGATGCAAACAAAGGTCAATTCTCTGCAGTCCGCCCCCAACACCAATGTTTAATACGTCTAACTCTTCAAGCGGTCTGTTCAATCTCTCAGATTGTGCTACACATTCATAATAAAGAGAACGCTTTTGTACGTCGTTATTGAATTTTACGCTTTTATGTTTGCTGGAATAGTAAGTCTCTCCTAAGCGATCGTATACAGACTTTATGCTTGCCTCTCCCATGAGATATTAAAGCCTAAAAATCTTTAAATGACTTTCTTAAACTCGTCAATCCCAACTTTGTTAAGAATGAGATATACCTTCACCAAAAATAAGTATTTATTTCAGTTATACCCACAAAAACAATCTAGCCATAATCTTAACAAACTTTGTTAGGATTATAGGATATTTTCTGAGATAATTACTCTCTTAATGGAGCAAAGAATCCTAAGAACAATCCAATTATTAGCAGTATCATACCGAAGAAGCTATTTATGAAGAAGCCTCCTAAAAAGGCGAAGCCTATAGATACTAATCCTAGCCAGCCTCCTATGAAATAAGAACCTATTATAGAGAAAAATGATAAGATAAATGGTAAGACCCAAAACAGATATGTGTTTGGTAAAAGATTTTGTATTTGCAAAAAAATTGAATTCCAAGTTTCTCCTCCAAGATAGACTCCTAGGCGTATCCATATACCGTTAAAGAAAGAAACACCAACAATAAGTTCTTGGACAGGAGATAGGAATATCTTATTACGTACCATAAGATTAATTGGATTCTTACACTTTTATTTATTCCTCTGCCACCCTAGGCGCAAGAATCATGCTTAAAACAGCATTTTCTCCTTTGAACTCAAGCTTCAATGGGAAGTCTTTTCCTAAGAATATTCTTGCTTTTTCTGCTAGTCTAGAACCTTTTATCATTTTTTTCAAGTACTCTAAAGAATAGCGGGAATTAACCTTTTCATTAGCATTCAAATCAGACAATGCATCGTTTCCCTTTTCCAAGTTTAGTTCAGCCTTGCTACTGTTGCCCTCAGCAGACATTTTTAGATTTTCAGGTGTCAGTTCTATGACAACAGAGTCAGCAATAATATCAGCATCATTAATACCTTGTTCGAATATGTCAGCTCTAATCTCGGCGGATGCGCTAAATTTCAATTGATCTGTCTGTGGCAAGTCTTCTCTTGAAATTTCTATTAAAGGAATTGCAAATCTTCTCTTAGAGTCTCCTTCTAAAATAACTTCCAGCTTATTTTCCTTCTCGTTCAATTCCAGGGTCAGCTTGTCGTTAGAGTTAACTCTTTTTAATACAGTCAAGAAATTTAACAGGTTTATGCCTATTGTCCTGTCCTTATCGCATTCATATTCATCAAAGGACGATGCCTTTAATTTAAAATCAACGAAAGAAACCATTGCCCTGTCAGAGGCCATTAGCTCTATCCCATCTTTTTTTAATTTAAACAGACCATCATCTATAAGCAATGATATCGTGTCTATGCTGTCTCTAAGTAGTCTTGAATCTTTTGTAATTGCTTTGAACATTAAATCACCTTATGATTTCCTTAACTTTTTTATATAATTCTAGGTTAAAACCGTCTAAGCTTTGTACCACCTCGCCTTTGCATTCGTATCCGTCAATTAATGGAAGAACTCTTGCTATTATTCTTACAAGTTGTCCATTCCTAGTTTTCGGTGGTTCCTCGAAATAGACTTCTATTTTACCAGAGCCGTCGTCTAAAACAATTGAGTTTGGACTTGAATCAATAATAGTTCCTATTAACCTTACTCTTACGTCAGACTCGGGTTGAATATCAGATATCTTTTTTTCTATTGCGGGCAGTCTTCTTCTTATTAATCTTTCTTCTGGCATAGAAATCTTATAGGATATTATAAATAAATAACTTATTAACTTTGTTTTTTAGATAAAACTTTAAATAAGAATATCAATTATATACTATGGTTTTAGAGTCTATAATACCTGTTAAGAAGGTAATTAAGAATCCAATAGATATGTTCATTTTTTCTATGATAATCTCATTCGCTTCAATCTATCTTGCAGATCTCATATTTCCAGGCGAATCAACAGGCAAGATAATAACTTTGTTCATAACAGTGGGCGTAACTCCGATGATTTATAGCATCTTTAAGAAAGAAGAAGAGATAGAAAGAGAGGAAGCAGAGCATAAAATTAATGAAAAGTTCTTTGAAAGGCATGGCGAGACTATATTATTATTTAGCTTGTTTTTCTTAGGAGTTTTTATTTCAATTTTCACTGTTTCTGTTTTTTCAGATGAAAAATATGTTAGATACATATTTGAAGACCAATTAGCTGAGATAGCAAGAGTAACTTCTATTGGGAGCACAGGCTCTTTTGTAGCTTCAGATATTTTAGAAATAATTACTGAAAACAACCTTAGAGTGATGGGGTTGTCATTTCTATTGTCATTTTTAATTGGTTCAGGAGCTGTCATAATACTTGCTTGGAATGCCTCTATACTTGCTTTGTACCTATCTTCATTTTTAAAGAAAGGCCTTATGACAGAGTTCTTTGTTAGAAGCATAAGCCTAATACCACATGCACCTATAGAAATAGCGGCATATTTCTTGGCAGGAATAGCTGGCGGTGTTTTGTCTGTTGGGATGATAAGGGAGAAATTATTCAGCAAAGAGTTCTTCCTAGTTTTCAAAGACTCTCTGATTCTTTTAGGCTTGGCTGTCTTAGCTGTCTTCATTGGGGCTTATGTGGAAGTTTTTGCTTAAACTGTGCAGCTAGCTTGAGTTGAAGAACAAGTAGGGCTTCCTCCAATTGATCTACATAGACTTACAAGATTATTTATGATATCAAAGCCGCAGTAAGACGTAGAAAAACCTTGCATGTTATAACAGCCTAGACTGTTTGAATTGTCTACCCAATTTCCTTTGAACTGACTTGTGCATAAACTCTTTGCTTGACTTAATTGGGAGGAGTATTGTTTTTTTACGTAATCTAATCCTTGTACACCTTTATACTCAGGAGGTATAGAATAGGTTTTATTGCTTGAAGTGCCGATCTTATTGAAAGAAGAATAGTATGCTGCCAAAATTATAAGTGCGATTATTATTATTATTCCATAGCTCATTATAATGATTTGCCAGGTAAGTATTTTAATTTAGCAATTTCATTTCTTTTTAAGGGCTCGTAGTATAACTTGGTTTAGTATTCCAGCTTCGGGAGCTGGCGATAGGAGTTCAAATCTCCTCGAGCCCACTTCTAAAAAGAAGCATTTAAATGCTTTTCTAAACTACAAATAATTATGATGAAGGTTGTGCAGAAAGTTGAACCCATATATGTAGAGAGTGAAGAAGCAAAAGATTTAGAAAGTAAATTTTCACTTTTGGATAATGTGAACTTCAAGAAAGATCGTTTTGTTCTAACTTTGCATAGCTCTAAGTGGACTCCTTCTACATTAGGTGCACTCTCAACTTTGGAAAGTCCTACAGAGATTGTATTTACTAAAAGGTCTCAAGAACTAGATTGCTATCCTGGTAGACTTAGTGGTTTTGGTGGAGGAATACCTTTCGGTCTATATGACTTTGAAGGTTGGACAAGAGAAAGAGTCAGAAAAGAATCTAATCATCTGCCAAGGTTAGAGTTTCTCGGATTAGTATCTGATAACATGGAAGATAGCACTCTTCTCGCATATCGCGGTCATGTTGACGAGATAAATAGGGACATTCTACCTTCTGTTGTAAAAAGTGAATATGGTAAGATCAAATACTCGGAATTAATTGTTGTACCAAAAACAGAATTAAGAGAATTTCTAAGAAAGAACAAGCCTACCATCGTTGATAGCCTTGAACCAGTTGTCAGCTACGTTATTCATTCAGAACAGACTTGAATTTTTTAAGGAAGTTATTATAATTTAAATGTTAGAAGAAAAATAATTTTATGAAAATGCCAAGAGTCATAGCGAGCGTTGTTCTCAAGAAAGAAAATAAAATACTTCTTATCAAAGAGGTTCTGGAAGATAAAAAAGAGCATTGGATATTTCCTGGAGGCGGAGTGGATTTTGGGGAGACTATTGAGGAAGCTGCAAAGCGTGAGATAAAGGAAGAGATTGACTCGGACGTAGAAATCAAAGAATTCTTGGGATTCAAGGAAATCATTCGTCCGCAGTTTGATTATCATACTATAATATTCTTTTTCGTTGCAGAACCTTTGAATCATGAAATAGCAAAATTAGAAAGAACCTTGGATGCAAAATACTTTACTGTAAGTGAGACTAAGAATCTAAGTTTGGTAGATAGTGCCAAATGGGCGATAGAAGAAATGAACAAGAAAGGTATAATATAGAAATATAAAGTTTTTTTACCATTGATTTATATGGTTTACAAAGCAGTGTCTTTTGATGGACTTTCTGCATCTGGAAAATCTACAATGGTTGAGATGAGTTCAGAAAGAGGCCTAGATGCTGAAGTTGTAAGAGAAAACACTTATGACCCGTTTAGACCAGCTACTTCTAAACTAAATAAGTTATTGAAAGAATTAAATCCACCTGAAGCTGTAGAAAAAGTTTCAGAAGAATATTCAGATTTTAAACCGTTTTTAAGAGATGCATTAGAATATTCTTTGTCATTTAAAGACAAACCAACTTCACAAAAACAAGCATTGCTAGCTTACATGTTTACGAGAGGGAGAAAAACTGTTGATGATTATGTAAGGGAAGCTATTCAAAAACATGATGTCATATTGGATAGATGGAAAATATCAGGAATGGCATATCAGGTTGATCCAGAAGGTTATAGCTGGCAGGAAATAAGAAGATTAAATGATGAGACATTTGATATTCTAACACCAAATGTTCAGATTATTTTGACTTGCCCTCTTGATCAAATTCCAATTAGGAGGGCATTTAGAGATAAGCAACCAGTTGGAACAGCAGGACAAATGAGTAAAGGAAGAGAACATATTATTCTTCCAGCATTTAATGATATTTTTAATACATTGAAGAGTGAAATGTCTATTTATAAGTTTGAAAACTGTGGAACTCCTGTAGAGGATTTAAGGAAACAAATTAGACAGGCAATTCCAACATTTCAAAAAATAGAAAATGTTGTAAGTAAGCATGGGTTCAGAATAAAACAAGAAAAGATAGATGATGCTGAAGCTTTTTGGTTAGAGCCTGAAAGACTTCAAAGAATATATGAAAGACAAACAAAGTAAGATTCTACATTTTTCTAGCAAATGTTAAGAAACCTGTGTGTGCAAGCATATAGTTTTTCGGTCTGGTCAGCTTTCCTAATGACTGCCATTCCCTCTGGATGTTTTCTAGGATTTTGATTTCAACGAAGCTATGCTTTCTAATCTCTTCATAAACCTTTTTAACTTCCTCAATGTGCATAGAATAAACTGCTAGCCAGCCTCCAGTTTTCAAGGCTTTGAAGGCATGCTTTACAGCTTTTTCTGGATATTGCATATCTAATGTCACCAAGTCTACATCCTTTTCTTTTATTCCTTTTGTTATGTCTGCATTCTTTATGAAAAGGTTTTTCAAGCCAAAGTTGTTTGCATTCTTTTTGGCGATTTCATAAAACTCTTTCTTCCTCTCATAGGAGTAAACTTTGCAGCCTATGTTTGCTAAGAACATTGATAAGAAACCAGAGCCTGTTCCAGCATCAACAACCTTCCAGTCAGGCGAACATCCGGTAGTTGATGTTATTACGCCTGCGTCTTTTGGCATTATTATTTGAGGACCCCTTTTTGCTTTTTTAAGCATGTCTATTATGTTGGGTTTAACGATTGTAAATTGCTCTTTACCAATTTTTATCATACTTCCATAGCTTTTGCCAATAAGCGCTCTCAAGTCTGTAAAGCCGAACTCACAGCTAAATTTTATAGGTCTGAGTAAATAGTTTTTCTGTTTTCCTAAAAGCAATATTATACTGTCTTTTTTGATTTTTTCAGCCATACAATCACAATTTAAAAACCTTTAGAATTGGAAGTATAAAAATCAATATTATCATTGCTATCAAGACAATTAAAATTAAACTTCCTTGAGAGTCGTTTGAAAACACGGGCAAAAAACCAATAAAACCAACAAAATTAAATTTAGCATTAGATGCATAAAGAGTCCCAAGTAATGCAATAATAACTCCAGATGTTATAAATAAAATTCCAATTAAAAATAGTTTTTTGTTCATAACTATATATATTGCTGAGAAATATAATAAAATATGTTTGAGCTTTTGTTGATAGCAATAGCTTTGATAGGAAGTTTTGCAGCAGGTTTTTATGATTTAAAGACATCAAACATCCCAGACAAGCTATGCATTTTAATGATAATTTCTGGATTAATTATACATTCTGTCTACGGCTTTCAAACAGGAGATTTTAGTATTTTAATAAACTCTTTTATTTTCGGTTGTTTGTTCTTGGCGTTCGGCTTGCTAATGTACTTCACTGGTCAGTGGGGTGGTGGAGATGGAGAGCTATTAGTTGCAATAGGAGTTTTGCTTCCTCAAATCACAGTAGTTAAGACTATCTTCCCATTTGCCTTAAGTTTTTTTATAAACAGCTTTTTCATTGGGGCAGCTTATTCAATAATTTACTCATTATTTTTGTCATACAGGAACCCGTCTATAAGTAAGAGCTTCTTTAAAGCAATCAATAAACCTTTGTTGCTGGCAACATTGGCAATTTTCTTAACGCTTTCCGTTGTGTCATTCTTTTATGTGAGGTATTTTTCATTTATCTTCTTTTTGATGTTTATTTTAATTCTTTTTTGGAAATTTTCCAAGTCAATAGAACAAGGCTTTTTCAAGAAAATTCCAGTAAGCAAACTGAGGGTGGATGACATGCTTGGAGAGGATATTCCCAGACTAAAAATTTACAAGAAATTCATAAAAGGACTAACAAAAGAGCAGGTCATTAAGATCAAGAAAATCAAGAGGTATGTTATGATAAGAGAAGGCATTAGATATGGTTTAGTTTTCCCATTAACCTTGCTCTTTACTTTGCTCTTGGGTGACATTTTCTTCTTGATGTTTTAACTTCTTATATTCTTCAATCATTTCTCTTGCAGCATCTTCATAGTTTATCTTGGGTTCAAAGCCTAATTCTTTTTTTGCTTTGGAAATGTCAAAGCTTCTATTTGCAGTAATTTTGCTTATATATTCAGGAATAACTTTTGGTCTTTCTTTCTTAATCTTTGCTTTAAACATCTTATAGTTAGTTAATGCCTTAGTCAAGAACTTGGAGACGTGTCTTTTTGGTGGTTCAACTTCCAGATACTTTGCTAATAATTCTAAGCATTCGTTTAAGGTTTTAACCTCTTTTCCAGAGACAATGTAAACTTCTCCTGGTTTTCCATTTTCTTTAACTAGAAGCAGTGCTTGGATCAAATCATCTATATGTATCCACTGTATGAAGTTTTTACCATCGCCCACTACTGGTAGAGTTCCATTCTCAAGACCAGAAATCACATAATCATAGCCTTCTGTAAATCCAGGTCCAAACACGTCAGCAGATCTTAATATTATTCCGCCAGCTTCTTTCACAAGCTTCTCTGCATCAAGTTTGGTTTGACCATAAAAATCTGAGGGATGACATGAAGTGCTCTCATTTGCAGGTATTTCCTTCAACTTCTTCCCCATTGCTGCAGTTGAGCTTAAGTAAATGAATTTTTTTGCCTTGCTGACCTCTAAAAGATTTTTCGTCCCAATGACATTTACTTTGAACATATCGTCTTTTGGTGCCAAATAGTCTACGATGGCAGCCAGGTGATAAATTACATCCACGCCTTCAACAGCCTTTTTCAAGGATTCCTTGTTCAACAAGTCTCCATAGAAGATTTCAACGTTTTCATTTTCTACAGTTTTTTCCTTTACAAATGCTCTTACTTTTTCTCCTTGATTCAATAATGCATTAACAAGATGTTTTCCTATTCGACCTGTAGCACCTGTGATTAGAACAGTGATATTTTATCACCCTGCAATTTTACAGTTTCCAGGTAGTTTTTTAATTGCTCTGTTTAAAGCCTCTTTGACAATTTCTTCTGAATTTTCAGGCGCCTGAACAGTTATTATTCTCTGTCCACTTTTAACCCTTGCTGCTTGTCCAATAGGCTTTCCAAAACTATGTCTCATTCCTTCTGAGAATCTGTCTGCTCCTGCTCCTGTTGCCATAGAGTTTTCCCTTAAAACATGAAATGGGTAAACTAAAATTTTTAAGAAGAACTCATTCTCACCCAAATGTTTTGTCAAGTATTTGGTTGTAATGACTCTTGCAGCCTCTAATGCATTAGATCTTATTTGAACATCATAGCTTGTCTCTAAAAAGAACTTTAAGGGGTAGTTACCTTTCTTTCCGACTTCAAATTGGTGAATCTTAGAAGTTGGTACACCTTTTACATAGCTTATTCTAGGTCTATGAATCGATATTCTTGTGTACGGCTTTTTCTTTAAATGGTGATAGCATCTTCCTGGTCTTAATCCCATAAAATCACTTTTGAAAGATGTGTTTTGATAATTTATAAACCTTTTCTATATTTAAACGAGTATAAATTTTTAACATTTCTATTAAATTTTAGTGATAGAATGGAGAAATTTAGCTACCTTGCATTTGAAACATACTTCTTGAAAGAAGGACTTGTCGTGCCTTATTTGAGGGAAAATGCAAAATCACTAGGCATAACCGAAGGATATCCTGTTTATGGAGACCTTGCACAAGCAGTATGTAAATTGAAAGAGAGCAATCATAAAGTTGCTGAAACTGTTGCTCAAAGAATAAAAGATGCAAACAAAGATAAGGTTGTAAGAGCCTTTTCTCTTACTACAACAGACACTGGATTTGAAAAGCCAAAAAATTCTTCCTTACATGAAAGAATTCTATGTTTTGTTAACACAGAAAGAGGAGCTAATATTGTTGGAGATCTGGAAAAAATAGATGGAGTCATAAATACTTATGTCACTGAAGGTATTTTTGGTACTGCCATAGAAGCTGGAGCAAGAAATATAGATTTATTAAGGCAGCTGTATGAATGGCAACTTAGAAAAGTTAACGGCATAATGGACATGAGAAAATTACATATAAAAGCTGATGGTTTTATTGTTGATGAAAACGGAAATCCTCAAGACCTTATTTTTTAAGAATTTAAACTTAAAATTTTATTACTCTCTTTTCTTTCTTCTTTTCTTCAATTTTCTTTATATGATTTCTTATTTTTTCCTCAACCTTAGTAACAGAATTAAAATCATTTCCTATTCCACAAGAGTTTCCAACTCCAATAATAAGTATCCTCTCATTCTTACCAGCTCTTATTACAGCTCTCTTGACAAATTCTATTGCCTTTGGTACTGCGTCTATGACATCCTTCTTCATATGTTCCAATGCATCCTCTTCAGATAGTTTTATTGCAACAGCGTCTAAAGGAATGTTTCTTTTAACTGAAATTTCTTCAATCTCATATCTGTCCACACCGCTGCCACCCATTGCCACTCCGACACCTTCAGCTATAGATCCTGTTTTCTCACCCTCTAGCTTTAACGCTGCATCAACTGTAATCATCTTATTGATTTTATGTTGCTTAATAAATTTTGTTAAGAACTTGCCAGGAAAACCAGTTGAAGCTCCTGGACCTTCAGCCTTTGCGACAAAAACATTTCTTCCAGCAAAATTAGTTTCACATACTACGAACTCTTCTTCTTTGAAGGTCTGAATTTTACCTTTCATCAAGTTTGCTGCTACTAAAGGACCTGTCCCATCACCTATTGGTATTCCATCAACAAAGGCATGTGTCGCATGCATAGCAGCCTTTGCAATTCTTGTAATTAAAGGCAACTGCATTTGAATTATCATTGCCATTTGATACATTTTGTATTTTTTTATTAATTCTAAGTAGTGTCTAACTATCTTTGCGACCTGATGAGTCATTATTGCACCTTCTAGTGCATTTTTAATATCTCTTTTCCTTTCTTCTGGAAAGTCTGGAGCAATCTGATTAACAAAATATCTAAACCTTTGGTCAGAATTTTTTAAGATATGGTCAATCTTCTTAATCACTCCATAAGGGTCTGTTTCAACAGGTGTTACTGCAAAAAAATCCATGAAGTTAGTAACGTTTTCTCTTAGCTTTGGATTAGACTTTTTAGATAGAGCTTTGATTATATAATTTTTTGACTTTTCTGCCATTTCTTCTATGGCTGTTGTTTCCTGTTCCAACTTCATGATTGATTGGGCTGCCATTATTCTTTGTCCAAAGATTACCATTATAAAAAAGAATATGATCCATATGACTTGCATAAAGTCTCCGCCAATTTGTGCTAGCATAAAAACACTTTGATTATTGTTATTTATATAGTTTTCTCCTCTTTGAAAATTTAAACTATTAGGCTCATTGCTATCCCAAGGCCTATTGGAATTGATAAGTTATCATCAAAATAAGGGAGCGCTTCAACAACAGTCGTTATTAGAGCTAAGATCAAGGCGTATAAAGGGTTTGTAAAGAGGTATAATATAAAAAATGATACTAAAAAGAAGGTTATACTGCCTTCCCATGTCTTCTTTTTGTTTATAGGTAGTTTGTATTTACCAAAATAGTATCCTACTAGGGTTGACAAAGAGTCTGCTAATGCCAAGACCGCTATGCATGCCATTGCTATATTTTCGCTGAATGCAAAGGTTGCAATTGTACAACCTAATCCAAATTCTATTGCTCCCTTGAAGATCAGGGAGTTCGGTCTTTCAATTTCTTTGAATCCATCCTCTAAAAAGTCTTCAAACTCATCAAGTTTTTTTATTTTAATTATCTTGTATTTTTTCCTATTCTTCCTATATTCTGCGATTAAAAAACCGAAGATGGTTGCAAAGAGCATTATTACTGCTGCTGGATTTTTTCCGAAAACTTGGATTAACAATATTGAAAAAACGCCTAAGGCATGGATGAATTTTCTGTTGATTTCTACTTCCATTAGCTCACTTTTTTCCTTTTGAATGGCCACATTAAAATTCTAAAGAGTTGAGCGATAAAATTAAAGAATTCATACAGCATAAACAGTCCGAACCCAACAGAGGCGAACATCAATCCCATTTCCATGCTAGCTGGTATTGGCAAACCTAAATATTGCGCGATCCAAGGGAAGGTAAATGCTGCAAAAACTATTAAAGAGGCTTTTACAATAACCTTAAATGTCTTGTAAAGAACGAATACTACAACTATGAATACTAAAAATATTAGAATAGATTCGAATGTTATATCAACAACCATGAATATAATTAGCAATCTGATTTAAAAAACTATTTGGTTCCAAAGAGCCTCGAAAAGAAACCAAGCTCCTTTTCGCCTATTAACCAACCAGCAAACTTCACCAATTCCTTGCTTGACTTTGAGTTCGGATTAGACATGACAACAGGCATCTTGGCAGCCAAGCTCTTATGAACGCTCTTGTCATTTGGGACAGACGCTATCACAGGCAATTCAGTTAGCATCTCAACCTCTCTTCTACTTAATTCATAGCCTTTCTTATTAACCATGTTTAAAACAACGCCTAGAGGTTTCTTATTAACTTGGCTTATGATTTCCTTGCATTTTATTATATCTGTGGCTGCAGGCACGTTTGGATTTGTAACAAAGACTATCTCTTCGCTCGCATGAATCGCAGCATAAGCTTCTCTCCCTAGTCCAGGAGAGGCATCCAAGAGTATAATGTCAACTTTTCCTTTAAGCTCTTTTATGACGTCTTTAAGCTTGGTGATATCAACGTTTTCCAACTCCCTCAGATGAAGAGAGGAAGGTATTATTCTCATGCCGCTGCTATGAGCATACATCGCATCATAGATGTTTTTTTCTCCTCTTAGGACGTTGTTGAGCGTTGTCGGACAGTAATACAATCCTAGAGAAAGACTGAGGTGAGATGTCGTCAAGTTGCAATCGACAATAACTACCTCTTTCTTAAATTTGGATGAAAGAGCAGCACCAATGTTAGCGACGACAGTAGTTTTACCCACTCCGCCTTTTCCTGATATGATTCCAATGATTCTAGTATTTTTTTCCATTTAATGACCTAGACTTTCTTGTTTCTATCTGCTTCTGACTTTAACTCAGCGATCCTTTTTTCATATTTTTCCTTTAATTCTACATAACTTTCCTTAGATATTAAATTTTCCTTGAACTCTTCTTCAACCAAGTTTTTAGAGTTTTCAATCTCTACCAGTTCATTGCTTTGAGTGCTTCCTTTTTCTAACACAATCCCTTTTATCTTATCTACACGGTTCATTAGAGGCTCTTTTTTCCTTCTCCTGATTATAATATAAAAAATTACTATTGTCACCAAAGGTATGGCTATATAGACTATTATTTCAGGTTGAAACTGGGTAGTTGGTTCTTCAGAATCTTTTGGTGGAGATACTGTCAAGTCAAACGTGGCTTCTTTAATTAATATTTCTACGCTTTTAATTAGTCTAGTCGCTTTGTCAAATTCATTTATGTTAACATAGCTCTTTGCTTCATTCAAAGAGTACTCGATCTCTTTTAAAACATTTGTTATGGCTGTGATGTCCTTGCCTAAACTTTCAAGTTTGGTTGCGTTTTTTTCTATAGCGTCTGCTTCCACTTCAATTTTTTGAATTTGATAAAGCATCATATCTGTTTTTGTTTTGAAGGCTCTTACATCAAAGGTCTCGCTGCTTCTAGCTTCCTTTGATTTTACATTTAAAATAAAAGGATAAGCTTCTGACTCCAAATTATAAGGTATACTTATCTTAACCAAGAAACTTACGTTATCGTCTGGCTCTAGTATGTCTTTCTGTTTGATTTGTGGTTCAAACCATTCTGGGAATTCACCATCAAAATAAATTGAAATATTTGTAAGGCTCGAGTCGCCGCTATTTTTAACAACCACGTTGAAATACTGCATCCATCCAGATTCTATCATTATGCCAGCGGGATATTCTACAATGTCTATTTTATAATCTGCTGCAAGGGCTGTTTTAGATAGAATAAAAAAGGAAAAGGCGAGAATCAGAAAAATTTTCATTTTCATGTTAATACTTTAGCATAACTTTATTCGTTTCAAGGGATTTTATTTTCTCTATTTCATCTTCGAACACCTTGGCTATTTCATTATATCCATATTTTCTCCAATTAGTGGATATATCAGCTAGCAAGTTTAATGTTAATTTTTCTCTGTGGTTGTCCCACATGTTGGCAATCTTCATGCTTGATATCAGGTCCTCTAGTCCGTTTATATAAAATGTGATATCATTAGAATCATCAACTCTTACTAGGTTGTCTAAAACCTCAAAAAACTTTATCCTATACTCGAATGAGTTCAAGCCTCCAACTATTTTTGAAATCTTGTCATTCATTTCTTTAATTTTTCTAACCATGTCATCTAGCATGTTGGTTTGTATCTTAATCACTTCTGTAACGTTCGTTAAGTTTGATTCAGAGTTCAAGGCTTTGAAGGACTCGTCAGTCGTCTTCTCAAAGTCATCTAGTCTCCTTTCCAAATTGGTTGTCGTGTCTTCGATTCTACCTATTATTGAAGGTAAGGATTTTAATGAGAATCTTTCTCCAGACTGCAGTTGATCTAATTCTTGTTCTATTTGTTTTATTATGTTCTCATTCCTCTGTTTAACCTCGTCATAAGTTTTTTGCGAGATGAAAGCTTTTCTGTACTGTTCTTCTATACTCATTAAAAGATTAGAAACCTCAACCCTGCGTTTTTTAAGTTGGTTTATCCTGTTGTTTATTTCCTCTGATGGAAGATCAAGGAAACTTCCAAGCTCCTTTAACTTGCTTTCTATATAATCCTTATTTGAGGAGAATATGCTGTTGACATTCTTTTTAAGATCCTCCACATCAGATTTTGTAATGAAACCAGTAAGTCTAATGTTGATTGCATCAATTGATCTTGTTAGTTCTTTTGTCAGGTCATCTATCTTATCAGCTTTCGCTTTTATCTCAATAAACTCCTTGATTCTTCCCTCCATTTCAAGGTAAAATCTCTCGGACTTTGCAGCCATTCTGTCAATATCATCTTTCAACACTCTACTTTTAGTAACGTTTTCCTTGACTTCATTCAACATCTTCTCTAAATTCTCTACGCTCTTTATGTTTTGCATAGTCTGCCTTAGGGCGCTTAGGCTGTTACTTATATCTTTTTCAGCGACCTCTACTTTCTCGACCTTTGCTTGTGCCTCTAGTATTTCTTGCTTTGACTTTTCCAACTCTTTCATATATTTTTGCGGATTTATATCAGAGACGACATCATCAAGCATCTTAACCTTGGTTTCTGTTTCTTTTATCAAACTCTCTCTTTGGAAGAACATTGACCTTATTTCTCCTATCTTCTCAGTCAACTCTCTTACTTTTTCATCGTTCTGCTCTCTCATGTCCTTAAAGCCCTCTATCTGAGTCTGAAGCTTTTCTATACTCATCACAATTTTTCTCAAATCTATTTCTTCCTCGACCTTTATTTTTTCCCTGTCTTCTTTAGGTTGAGGCTTTATCACGCCTTCTTCCTTCAGTATTTCCTCTACTGTTTTAGGCATTTGACTTCTCCTCTAAAGTTTTAATCCTAGACTTTACAGAGTCTATGTAAGTTTCAGCCATCCTCATCTGAGCAGTCTTGACTTTGTCAAGTGCAAGCTTAAGTTCCAGTTCCATATCATAAGTATCTACATTTTTGCTCTTTAATGTTTCTGTTTGTTTTCCTAATTCTTCTATTGCATTCATATAATCTTCATACTGATCTAATTCCTCTTCAGTAAGCCTGAAACTGTCGTGTAGCAAAGGTCTGAATCTTATGAACCATGGTTTTCCTTCATTATATTCTGGGTTTTGTATCATTCCTGTTCCAACTTCTAGTTTTGGAATAGCAGTTGAGTATTCCCATCCGTACTTTGTTTTTATTCTTTCTATATCACCTTCGTATTTTGTTCTCAACTGAGATTCTGTTGCTATAACAGCTCTTATAGCTCCTCTGAAGTCCAACAATACCTGTGATATCATCACCAATCCTAATCCCCATTTTCTAAATTCTCTACATGCTCTTTCTACTGCTAAGTATCCTTCTCCGCCGCCTAGCGAGACTCCGGTCTTCCTAGCGTACTTTGGAAGCAGCCTGTGAACTTCGTCGAATACAAACAAAGTCTTCAACTGTCTAGATTCTGGCCAAGGAACTGTGAATACGTAGTCTATGGTTTTTCTAATAAAGTAATCGAGCTGGTCAGGTGTAAGTTTGCTTAAGACGAAGACTGTTATTTCTCCTGGTTTTATATATTTCTCAACTTCTATTTTTAGGAAAGGATCTTTAACCTGGACTATGGTTCCCTTAAATCCTCTAGTTTCTTCCTGCTTTATTCCGAACTTTGAATAAATAGTTTGCATAGCCTTATCTTTGCTTGGTCTTATGAAGCCTGTCCACTGTGCTGTAGGATCGAACACGATTACAGACAAGCTTTTCTTCAAACATTCCTCTGCAATTACCATGCCAGCTACAGTCTTTCCAGATCCTGTACCACCTGCTACTATCATGTGTGTCGTTAATTTATTTTCATCGAAGAATGCATCAGCATTTGTTTCAGCTACCTTTCCTAACCATAAACCTTTTGCAGGTAGCTTGTTAAGGTTTATAGGCCTGATGTATCTTGCCTTTGATCTCTTCTCTGTTTTCCATTTTTCATATGCCTTCCAACCGAGATAGAAACATGGGATTGCTACGAATAATATGACATAAGTTATCCAGTTTGTAAATATCATTAATAATATTTTAAATATCCAAGGCGGGCTCACTACGCTAAAAGAAGATACTGAAGATGCTGTTTGATTTTCATACCATACGAATGCTTCTATTGTGTACAGGCCAGGTTCTGTTGGCTCAGGTATTGTAATTGTTCTTAAGAACGATGAGGATGTCTCTATAGCCATTGTCTCTTTGTCATAAGCTATTAATTCGTCGGTCTCTGCGCGTTTTACAGTGTAATTAATAAGCACGTCAACCTTCTTTGTTAAACCTAGATTATAGAGAGTGACCTGGTACTTTAGTTTTTCTCCAGCTATAACTTCTTTTGTTATAGCCTCAACTTTCACATCTAGTAATTTTTCTCTTTCCTGTTCAACTCTAAGAATAACAGCTATCCTATGAGTCGTATTGCCAGAAGTTATAAATATGTTTCCATTATAGATCCCGGGGAGAGTTGTTGGAAGAGTAAAGAATTTTATCCTTGCATATTCTGTTTGTGCTGATTTTATTGTTAGTTTGTCTTTTTCAATCATTGTGTAAGGCCAGATGTCGCCATCTACTGAAAGAGAAACTTGTACATCTTCTTTCCTATTGTTTGAAATTCCTACAGAACTTATTTGATATTCTCCAGGATATAGCCTTATTTCTATTACATTAGTCGAGAGAGTTATCGGCGGAGTTATTGTTATGTTCTCCTGGGGCTTGCTTTCTGGTGGTGGGATAAATCCTCCTCCGGGTCCGCCAGGCGGTGGCGGTGGAGGTGGTGTTGTTGGACAAGGGCAGATTTGGCAATTGCTAGCAGTTCCATTAACGCACCAACAACATGCTGCTGCTTCACATGTTGGCTGAACAAAATAATAAGAACAAGGTGGTGGTCCAACAAATAATTTTAATGGTCCTTGAACCCATTTCTCACCTTGAGCATAGACCTCAGATGATAGTAAGGTAAATAAAGCAAAAAAAATTAATAAATAAATTTTTTTCATTTTAACCAGCTAAATTTTATTTATTCTTCGTAATAGCTCTGAGTAACTATTGATGTTTATATTAATTATAATTTATAGTTTAAACAATATTAAAAAAATAAATAGAAAGCTAAAAACAAAACAAATTTTACGCTACTTCTATGAAAAGTTTGAACTGATTTGGACCTGAAAACATGCCTATGTTAGGATCCGTATATGCTAAAAGATATTTCAGGCTTTGCTCTTGCTGATATTCTCTTGAAGGAGCTCCCATATCTACGCCGACTATATATGTTCCCTTTGGCGTGTTCCTGTCTATTTCAGTTGTTACTTCTATTTCTTTTATATAGTCAGGACTCAGAATTGGCCAATAGGTTCCTAGATTAAATTCAGTTTGATCTGTTTCACTTTCCAATGCCCATGCTTTTATGTATTTTTGAGTTATTGAAGAGTCTTGCAATATTGTCTCGTTCAGTAAGCCAACTTCTGCATTTCCTTTCAAGTACGCGGTCGAAGGATAAAAAACTGATAGTCTTACTCCATAAATCTTCATGGATCCTGATACAGCCCTTATCCAAAATCTATTCTTTACTACAATGCTATTGTTTTTTATTTCTGATACTCCATATTCAACACCCTTTGGAATTTCTGTTACAGTTTGAAGCCATTGTTGGTCTATCTGCCTATACATCTGAGTATCGAATATTCCTAAACCCCATACAGGTAATCTTCCATCTTTAGCTGTAGATTCCAATGCCAATAAAAAGTTGTTATAGTTTGGAAACCATTCTGGCTGCTTCCAATAAGACGAATTTATTCTAACTGCATCATCACTGATTATTCCTTTTTGCCACATTAGTTTAATTACTTGAAAGTCAGCTGGCTTAGGCGGTAGTAAGCTATAGTAATCTGGGTTACCTCTTGAAAAGTCAAATTCTCCACTATTAGTGTTCGTGATTGCTCTGCCTGTTATTGCTGTATTTGCAAAGTATAAAGCTGATATTAAAACCACTGCAATTATTGCATACAAAGCAAACCTATTGTTTTTATTTTTTTTCAATTTTTTCACCTCTAATATTGTTTATTTAATATTGGTTTCACGTGATGTCCTAAATCTTCTATTAGAAACTCTTCCTTTAGAAACTTCTTAACATTCTTTATGATTTCCATTTCATCTCTATTGCTATCAATAGTAAAAACTATACTAATCATTTTTTTCAATTTTTTCACCTATTTAATTATTAAGTATACGTAAAGATGTACAAATTAGTTTGATTGTTCTGACTTAGACAATTTGAAAAGTTTCCAAACAGCCAAATATTTATTTGAGTAGCTGATGGTGCAAAGCTTGTGGATAACGTCACATTAGTCGTATTCAAATTTCCAATATTAGCTATTGCTGGAGCAGTAGGCATAACAGGACTAATACTAGTCATATTGTTATAATACAACTTGAAGCAATCACCCGCGGCCCATGTATAGTTTGTTGATAGGTTTATCCATGAGGCTGTTGTAGTTCCATAATTTTCTATTTTAAGAGCTGGTGTATTTAAACTTTGCGTCTGGGGAGTCGCAGATTCTGTACTTACGTTTACCCATTGGCAGTCTTTGACTGCGCATGTAAAGTTTAATGAAACAGTACTCCAATTACCTGTTGAGTTTGCTATTGTTCCTGGTGCAGTATCACTAAGTATAGTAACTCTTATTTCATCAGCACCTAGAACATGCCAATTTATAATTGTTTTTGTCCATTTCAAACCTCCTGCCATCGCTGGTATACTAGATATCGTAACTGCTATTGATACAATCGCTAAAATTGTTATTAACTTTGTTTTTGCCTTCATTCTTTATTCCTCCTATTGAAGTTTTAAATTTTGTGTTATTTTAAATTTTATTGTTGTTTTATTGCCTAAAAATAGCAAGTAAAATTTTGTGGGTGAAGGAGGAGGATATATAGCAAAAGTTATGGCTAAACTTTTTACTTTATATTCCTCTCCTGCTCTAGTTCCCGCTAAAATCATTCCAGGATCTCCTGTTTTTTGCCATTCATCAAAATGTAATTTTGAATATAGCCTAATCCCAATAGGATCATCGCTACTGACTTCTATGCTATATCTTCCAGGTTCTAAGTCTATAGCTTCATAATAAGGTAGAGAGACATTCACTAAGCTTTTACTAATAATTTCGTTACCAGTTGGAGTAATTGTTGGTCCACTTACAGGTGTTGTTGCACCTCCAGCTGCTTCGGTATTAGTTCCTGTCGCTAAGCCTGTTGGTAAAGTAAATATACCTTGATATAATACAAAGGCTATTACCGCTATTATTACCACAAGAACGATTGCTATTAGCCATTTTTTTGAGCTTTTTTTGCTTTTTTGACCTTCTTTCATAATTTTATTCACCTTATTTTATAGGTATTTTTTCCATATAAAGTTTTCTCTTTTTACGTTCCTGACTGTGTAGCGTTTACGTAAAGCTCTCTAGCAGTATCATCACCAAAAAAGAAACTTGTAAAGTTGGTCCATATCCAAAATTCATCCATAGAGCCGACAGGCAAGGATGAATTAGCTATCCAAAGGCCGGCCGAGCAGGCTGGAATCGTTGATGGACTGCTGAAAGGATTATTGGTTAAAGTACCAAATAGCGTTATTTTAGATGACAAAGAGGCGTTTATGCACATTGTTATATTCTCGTTAACACTTCCAGTGTTATTGACCCTAAAATTAGATATTAATGAGGTCTGATAATAGGAAGTTGGAATAACACGAGGACTAACATTTGCGATAGTTGAGACTGTAGTGTTAAATTCTTCATCACTAGTTGATGTTCCTGATTCTGATGATTCTGTTACTGATTCATCTGGAAGTGTTACTTTGAATGTTAAATCAGCTGTGGTATTCAATATAAATGGATTTGAACAAGAGTTGTTCCAATTGCCAACGTTGTCTGTTGCATAGAAACACCATGCCACTTTTGTTCCAACGGTTGAGTTCAATGTCAATGCATACGAAACGTTCTGTGGCGTAGCTGTGAAATTCAAAGTTCTAGTATCATTGTTCATTGTCACGTTTATCTCGATATAATCGATATGAACTGTTATAGTTTCCCCATTAAAAGAATATGCTGATGTAGCAATTTCAAATGTTCCGGTAGTTGAATTTATTAGTCTACTTAAATTATAACTCGCACCATAGCATTTGGTCGTGTTTGTGTCAGGAACAGTTCCCAAAATATTTACGTCTATCCAATTTCCAGTTATATTTTTAGTATAAATCCAGCCTTCAGAATTAGAGACTCCAGTATGATATCCTTCAACTCTATAGCAAATATTTGATATAGCATTAATATCATAACCAGGTAATAATTTAGACACATTGAATGTCCATCTGTAATGAGTATAGTTGCTTGATGTTTTAGAATTAGCATTAATAGCTAACTTGTTTTCATCTGAAGCACTAACCTTAATATATTGGCTATTATCTAGAGCATTAGTCGCACTGTCCGGACTAGAGTCTGTGATTGAATATGATGAGTTATATCCTTTATTGGTTGATGAATCAGGAATAAAAATACTGAATGCTGTATAATTCCTCCACGTCCCGCTGTTGTTTGTCGAGAATATCCACCGACCAGTATTGTTCAACCAAAGATTGTCGTTCCACTCCAAGCTGAAGTTAGTCATATATCCTGCAACTGTGTTATTGGTCGAGTTCTTGGAATATGTGGGCGGTGTAGTATCAGTTATAGTTACTATAAAAGTATTCGGGTTCGAACAGCTAGTAGCGTTCATATTACCGTACGTATCGTTCGCATAAAAGCACCAAGAAACTTTTATTCCTACTGTCGTGTTAAGCGTTGTGATGTTCCAGGAAGTGTTGGACATACCTGAGAAGCTGGTTACATAAGAACCATTAACCCACGTTCCACTGTTGTTCGTTGAGAAGATATAGCCTGCCAGTTGGTAATTATCATTCCAGTTTAATGTGAAATTAGCTTTTACTCCAAATTCAGTCGTGTTAGTAGCGTTGCTACCAGTGACCCATTGTGGTGGCGTTACGTCACTAGTATTTATTATGAAAGTGTTTGGATTAGAACAGCTACTGGCGTTCATATTACTATAAGTATCATTCGCATAGAAACACCATGAAACCTTTATTCCTACTGTTGTGTTAAGCGTTGTGACGTTCCACGAAGTGTTGGACGTACCTGAGAAGCTAGTTACATAAGAACCATTAACCCACGTTCCGCTGTTGTTAGTAGAGAATATATAGCCTGCCAGTTGGTAATTATCATTCCAGTTCAATGTGAAATTACAAGGCACTCCAGCACCTGTTGTGTTAGTAGCGTTGCTGCCTGTTATCCACTGGGGTGGCGTTACGTCAGTTGTATTTATAATGAATTGGTTGGACTGACAGTTCGTACCATTCCAATTGCCAGCGTTATCAATCGCATAATAGCACCACGCGATTTTATTTCCGATAGTCGAGTTCAATGTCAACGCGTAAGAAACGTTCTGCGGAGTTGCAGCGAATGCACTCATTGTCACGTTTATTCCAACATAGTCTAGATAAACAATAGTAGTATCTGCGGTATTTACACGATTACTATGTGCTGATGTGGCTATTTGGAATGTCCCATCAGTCGCATTTATAAATTGGCTTAGATCATATGTGCTAGAAGTATAGCATTTTGTAGTATTCGCATCAGGAGAATTTTGGCTAATAGGATTTAAATCTATCCAAGCATTTGATGCTGCTGACATATTTTTAACTTTTATTTGTCCTCCTCCAAAATCACTAGAGGATGTGTAATAACCCTCTACTCTGTAGCATATACTTGATATAAAATTAACATTATAATTCGGTATTTTAGATATGTTAAAAGCCCATCTATAATGAGTATAATTCTCGTGACCTACAGTATTTGGACTATAAGAACTAAAGTTTAATCTATTATCATCTGAAACATTTACACCATTATAAGCTTCATCGCCTATAGTAAGTGTTGCGTCATTTGGAGTTGAGGTTGATGGAAGTGACTTGGTAGAATTATATCCTAAGTTTATTGATATGTCCGGTATATGTATGCTTGTTCCAGTATATTCAGTATAATTCCTCCACGTTCCGCTGTTGTTTGTCGAGAATATCCACCGACCAGTATTGTTCAACCAAAGATTGTCGTTCCACTCCAAGCTGAAGTTAGTCACGTATCCTGCAACAGTTGTGTTAGTTGAGTTCTTGGAATATGTGGGTGGTGTTGCATCATCTGTGTAAAAAGTAAATGGGTTCTGACAGCTAGTTACATTCATGTTTCCAAAAGTATCATTGGCATAATAGCACCATCTCATTTGACAATTTTGTGTTTCATTTATTACTGGAATTTCATTTGAAAAACTCTCATTAAGATAAGAATTATTGGATGTTAAATGAATGTCGCTAATAGTTAAGTTATTGTTATCTCTAGTGGATATCTGAACTTTTAATTCATCATTACTTATATAATCACTGCTGTTTATTGCCCAACTTTCTGTGACAAGATTACCGCTCCAATCACCTACAGTATTATCTATAATTTTCCAAGCACCTGATGTATAATTCAAAACCTTTAGTTCAGGAACGTAAAGACCAACCCAACCAACTGTCTGGTTTGCCCATCTATAAAACAGTTTTGGATTTGAAGTGTTACTAGCCTTAAAAGTATAATTGATATAAGAGACAAAGAGCAACTCAGTAATATTGATCCTCGCAACCGTGCTACTGTCATTAAGTAAGTTATCATATGCATATTCTGGGTTACTTACAGGTCCTGCGTCATCTTTATATTGATTTTTATAAGGCCTGCCAAAAAGCTTAAGACTCTGATTCACAAAACTTCCTGTACAGTTGTCAACAGAAAGAATATAGCCGTACAACCCAGAACCATCTGTATCATTCCATTTCAATTCAAAATTAACAGGTGTTCCTCCTCTAGTTGAATTAGTAGAGTTACCCCAATATTTAGGATAATCAGTTGTAGTTATTATGAATGTATTCGGATTAGAACAGCTACTGGCGTTCATATTCCCATAACTATCATTCGCATAAAAGCACCACGAGACCTTTATTCCTACTGTCGTGTTTAATGTAGTAACGTTCCATGAAGTGTTAGACGTACCAGCAAAGCTGGTTACATAAGAACCATTAATCCACGTTCCACTGTTGTTCGTTGAGAAGATATATCCTGCCAATTGGTAATTATCATTCCAGTTTAATGTGAAATTACAAGGTACTCCAGCAGCAGTGGTGTTAGTCTGATTGTTTGAATACGTTGGCGATGCACTATCAGTATTTATCACAACAGTATCGCTAGTATTTAGATTATCATAATTTAGAGAAAGACAACTTACATTCCAATTATAGGTTCCAGCACTAGAGAATTGAGTAACATTTTCATATAGAAGACTAGCAGAGTTATAAGTCATGTTAACCCAAGCAGTCCAATCACTAGAAACATTAAAGCTAATCTTACAGTAATCATTCGTTGTATTAATTTGTTCGCCTGAGGTTGAGTTGGTATAGTTGGCAAAGGACTTAACATTATTATAAGTATACTTTGTTTTATCACCGTAAGGCATACCTACATCTGTCTCATCCCATATTGTCAAGTTAGAATTGTAGCCTGCGCCGCCGGCATACCCTGTAAATGAGGTGACGTTGAATGTTATATAATCCGTCAGGTCAGAAAACTGATAGTCAGAAGTTTTATTAATCTGCCAAGAAGAGCAATTCCCTAAAGTGAAATTCCAGTTTGTGCAGTGCAATATCTTGTTGACATTGCCGTTCTTAGGTATTGTAAGGTTTGCATAACTATATGAGAGCCCTGTTGTGTTTAGAGCAAAGACGGATGTCAAGTTTGATATCGTACTTGACGTGTAGTATGTATAGTTGTCAATTATTTGAGAGTCTATGTTGAAATTTTGAGTTATGTTCAAGTCTTCTATCCTTGCTGTTAGATTTAAGGTTGACATGTTCTTTGTAATCTCTATTGTATAGTTTTCGTTCAAGTCCAAGTTTTGACTTATATTGCCTATTCCAGAAGCAACAAGCACGCTATTCTTGTATATTTTTATAACAGCGCCAGAAGCTTGATAGGTGGAGTTGTAGACTGTTAAATTGAAATTTCCTGTTTCTACAGGTGTATTATAAGTGAATGGATTGGAGCATGATGTTCCATTCCAGTTGTTCGATGTATCATTGGCGTAGACGCACCAAGCTATGTTTGCTCCTCCGGTTGAGTTTATTGTTTTAGTTACATTAGACCATGCGCTAGTTCCTGTAAATCCTGTGTTGTTCCATGTGTCATTTACCCAACCACCATTACAGCTCCCCATTGTTGTATTGTTAATAAAACCCTGCATTTGCAACATAAGCATAGTATCACCACTTCCTCCACCCGATTTGACTAAGACTGCTATATAGTTTGTTCCGTTGACAAGATAGCCTAAATGCGTTGAGTTAAGTGGTATGTTGGGAAACACAGGATCACTGCCAGATCCACAGGTTGGAAAACCAACACCATTATCACACATCCAATTATGTGCTGTTGAAGTTGCTGCATGATCTGAGGTATTAACCCCAACCATTGTGGCGCTTCTGTTTATTTCATATCCATTCAAATAGACAGCATAACTATCATCAAAATCAATGTCAAAAGACATATTAATAACTTCAGTGGTATCAGAAACTGTGAAAGCTTTCCTGAAATAATAACTTGTAGCAGCTAGAAGAGTTGTGTTTTGCCAACCAGTTTCCAAGTATCCAAATCTTGCAGTACCACTTGACCAGCCAGAATCATCATAAGCTGTATTAAACCAATCTCCTCCTGGCCAAACATTACTATCATTATATTTCCATCCATCGGAGTAATTACTTATCCATATGTTTGAATACACTCCTCCTGAAGTTTGTGTGCTGTTCCAAGTTCCATTACAGAACTGGAATATGTATCCTGACAAGTTAACATTATCAGTCCAATATAGATTATGCTTTACAGGCGTTCCTGCTGTTGTAGAATTAGTAGAGTTTAATGAATAGGTTGGTGGCGTGGCATCAGTTACGTTGAACCATAGAGTCCTCGAGAAACTCGAATAGTTCTCATTGCCAACAAAGTATCCAGTCATGTTCCAGAATTTTCCAAGCGTATTCAACGTAGTGTAGTTGATTATTGAAGTGGGATTGGATTGCTCAACCCAGCCAGTGTAATTAGACGTTAGATAAACAGTCAAGCCAGTTACGTTCACCTTTGCAGTGAAGTTGGCAACACTGTTCAAAACATAAGTATTATTAGTCTCCGAACCGTTCAAATACAACGATATGTTCGTATCCACTTTGGCAATAGCGAAGTTTACCCATTCAGTTGCATTATTATTGCCAGACGAATCATTGGCAACGAACCTGAAACGATATGCACGTGCAGGCAACGAAGTCGAGTTATACATATAAATCGGATACGGACCTGTCATTGACGTGTTAACGAACATAGCACCTGAGAAGTTATTCTCTAAATATGCACCAGACAAACCATTGCTATTATCATTCCACGTAATACTAAAGTTAGAATAATCTGTCGGTGTGTATACGCTTACTGTTTGCGATGCATTGTTCGTATAGGTTGGTGGTGTTACATCAGTTGTAGTTATAATGAACTGGTTGCCAGACTGACAGTTCGTTCCATTCCAATTGTTCGATGTATCATTAGCATAATAACACCAAACTATAATTATACCAACTGTTGTGTTAAGAGTTGTGACGTTCCAAGAAGTGTTGGACGTACCTGAAAAGCCTGATATGTATGATGAGTTTTTCCATGTCCCGCTGTTGTTAGTAGAAAATATATATCCTGCCAGTTGATAGTTATCATTCCAGTTCAAGGTAAAATTACAAGGCACTCCAGCAACAGTGGTGTTAGTAGCGTTGCTGCCTGTTATCCACTGGGGCGGTGTTGTTTCAGTCGTAGTTATAATGAACTGGTTGCCAGATTGACAGTTCGTACCGTTCCAATTACTGACACTATCATTAGCATAATAACACCATGCAACTACAGTTCCTACAGTAGAATTTAATACAGTAGCATTGCTAACATTCTGAGGAGTAGAACTGAATGCATACCAACTTGCATTAATCCATGTTCCTGAATTATTGGTAGAAAATATATAACCTCCGCCACCTTGCAGTGCAATACTATCGTTCCACTCCAAGCTGAAGTTAGCAACGTATCCTGCAACAGTTGTGTTGGTCGAGTTCTTTGAATATCTAGGTGCAGCGCCATCATCCCATTCGCCTGGACTTGAAGCTTTGCATATTTCATTCCATCCATCATCGTTAACATCATGTAATTCATTGTTGGAATAGCATTGGCCATCGTCTGCGCATCTTTCCTGTGCGCTTCCACAGCACCAATCAGTTGAATCGCTTGTGCAAACACCGGTTTTGCATGTTCTATTGGTTCTTACTTCGCTCGCATCATCGCCGCAACAAGAAGGAGCACCGCTCTCATATTCACGGGATGTTGAATTCCAATTATAAGCAGTGCAACCGCTTGAAGTTGCAGTGCAATACGATTGTGCATCGTCTCTATTATGAATTGTGCTAGCACAACTGCCATCGTTGCATGCAATCGAGTCATTATAAGTTCCTTGGCTCGGACAGCATGTTGTGCCAACTCCAGAACATGCGAGTGTGCATGTTGCTCCATTTGACCCACTGCCAGACGAGCATGCTATGTCACCATAATAACAGGTAGTGCCTGATGCATAGCCATTACCATATAAAGTTGATGTTCCTGAATCACTACCGTCATTGCATCTCCTACAGCTAAGACTTGTGCTTGAAGTTAAGCTACCTGAATAAGTTGCAAAATCGTCACTGGTAGTATCATCATTACAACAATAATAACCTGAACCTGTTATTGTACCTAAATTAGAGAAATATTTTCCTGAGCCAACTATAGAGTCACATTGTGTAGAACCAACATCTCCGCCATACCATGTGCCACTTGAACAGTATGCCCTATTGGGAACAGATCCTGCTGAACTACTAGAAGCTGTGCAAGTATCAGTACCTGTTTCAGAACAATCAGTAGAAGTATCACAGCATGTTTCTC
>Ga0315294_10000076_pt1 | contig 95874 bp, 87 predicted proteins | sample YL17G13_40_MG_FD_203626 | JGI IMG/M metagenome (GOLD analysis project Ga0315294, IMG submission 203626) | Sediment microbial communities from Yellowstone Lake, YNP, Wyoming, USA - YL17G13_40 | ecosystem: Environmental > Aquatic > Freshwater > Lake > Sediment | place: USA: Wyoming | collected... | reverse complement strand
TTTCCATATACATTATCTTCAACAGTTCCGTGCACTCAAGAGAACTTGGAGCTATTCAGGGATGGGCGCTGATTCTGCTGTTTTTTGCATATTTATATTTTGTAATGAGAAGGAAGGTCCAAAGCAATGGCAATGAGCAGGTTGAGAAAACCGAAGCCCTGAAAGCGTTTCTTTCTTTTGTGGCATGCATTTTTTTAGTGCTCATAAGCGCAAGCTTTGTCGTGGAATCTGCAGTGAAGATTGCTGATGCCTTCAATCTGGCGAAAAGCTTCATTGGCGCGACCATCATCGCAATCGGCACATCCCTTCCTGAATTGAGCATAATTACGCAGGCAGTGAGGAAGAAGAATTATGAGATAGCCTTGGGGAACGCAATTGGGGCAAACATGGTGAATATCACATTGGTTCTTGGGGCGGCTGCGATAATCAATCCGATTAGCGTGCTCATCCCGATTTTCTCGGCGGCAATGCTCTTCTCAATAATTGCCAACGTCTTTCTTCTCTACGTTGCAGCTGTTGAGCAGAAACTTGGAAAAATGGGGGGGCTCGCCTTCCTCGCTGCTTATGCAGTCTATTTGATTGCGATTTTCTATCTTCAGGCGGGTGCAATTTGAAAAAATAATAAAACGGATGTTTGGAATTGGGATATGCGAAAAATTCCTCCGTCAAGCAATAGAAAGATATAAATACAAGAAAAGAGAACTGAAAACAGGTTTGACCAGTTAGATATCGGTTTCGACGAAAGCATGCAGCCATAGCTGACTTTTTGCGCTTTCCAGAGGATCATCAAAACTCAACTTCGCCTTTTTGCGTTTTGCGGAGACGCGTTTTTGACGCGCGGTTGCTGCAATGCGTGTGCACAACAGCGCAACGCTTGGGCGCAAGTGGACAATTCAGGTTAAAAGAGTTGTAATCATGGCAGAGATGCAGTCTTTGGACGATGAATGCACTGAAGTGCTTGCCTACGAGGATGAGATTGACAGGGAATTCAAGATGTTCCTTGAAATAGGGATAATCACAAAACCATGGAAGAACCTCCAGAACGCGGGGATCTTTTTCTACAGGAGGGGGGATTTCAAGAAGTCCCTCGAGTGCCTTTCAAAGGCTGTGGAATTGGTTGAAAAAGTGACTGAACTGGGGAACATCTACTTTTTGGAGAAGAACGTTGAGATACTTCCGTGCGATCCAAAAGAGGATGAAACCGACGAGGATGCAAAAAGGTATTATGTTGAATTGTTCTCCGACCTTGGCACGCTTCACAACACGAGGGGGGTCGTCAACATTGAAAGCGGAGACTTCAAGAACGGCATGGAGGACTTTGACAGGGCAATATTCTTCGCCCCGCACCTCGCCAACGCGCATTTCAACAAGGGAAGAGGCCTCATGCATCTTACAAAGCATGAGGAAGCATACAGAGAATTGGAAATCGCGTTCCTTCTGGACCAGGATGATGATGAGATTAAGAGAACTTTGCTGGACTGCAGGGAACTCATTGAGAAAAAGAAGTGGAGACCGGTGAAGAAAAGCATTGGCGAATGATTACTCCGACTGAACAATTTTTAATTGATAGATTGCGCGTTTCCCCAAACAATTTTTACATTATTTTTTGATGATTGCAGCAACGCAATTCACGATGTTATGAGGGATATCATTTCTCAATGAAATCTTTTATCTTGCTGACTGCGCTCTCAAGGATTTTCTCCGGGGGAAGATACACTATGCGGAAATATTTCCCATCCAGAATTGGCGAAAAGCCCGAGCCGTTCACAACCACAACCCCGGTCTCTTCCATCAATTTGTAGGTGAACTCCATATCGTCTTTCCATTTGCTTGAATTGACTTTCGGGAATGCATAGAATGCTGCTTTCGGTCTTATGCACTCCACGTCCTTGATTTCCCCTAAGAGTTTCAGGCACAAATCCCTTCTTCTCTTCATCTTCTTCCTGCTCTCTTCAATGTGCTTTTTCCCTATGTGGAGGGCAGCAAGCGCTCCTCTCTGGGCAGGGGTGTTGATTGAAAGCCTGAGCCTGCACAATTTCATCACTGAATCCCGTATCTCAGGAAATCCCTTGAATATGAGGTAGCCAATCCTGTATCCAGTGCATAGATGGATTTTGGAAAATCCGCTTGCAAGAATGTGCGGAACGTCCGGATCTATTTTTCCCATTTTGACGTCCTCATCTAATATCAAATCAGAGTAGATTTCATCTGAGATGAGCGGCACTTTATTCTGCGCGGCAATGTTGGAAATCTCCTTCATTATCTTCCCATCGTAAACTGCCCCGGTCGGGTTGTTGGGATTGACGAGAATTATCGCGCACGTGTTCTTGTCGACTTGCTTCTCCAAATCTTCAGTAATCGGGATCCAGTTCTCATCGCACGGATAAAACCTTTTCTCTCCTCCATAGAAGTCAACGAGGGAACTGTAGGGGGGGTAGCATGGCGAGGGAAGAAGAATGTTCTTTCCGGATTCAGCGAGCGCTCCCATGAGGAATATCAATCCTTCGCTCGTTCCGGCAGTCACGATAATGTCTTCTTTCCCCACTTTCTCAAGTTTTGACAATTCTTCCCTCAATTCCTCGTCTCCCTGCGAATCCCCGTAATAATCATAGCCTTCCATTATCGCGTTTGCATACGCCTTCCTTATCTCTATTGGAGCACCAAAATCGTACATGTTGGGATCCCCTATGTTCAAATAGAGCATGTTCTTCCCTTTTTTCTCCAGCTCCTTTGCCTTCACGGCGACATCCCGTATTGCGTATTCTATATTCTGAATGCGTTTAGCTACCATGAGATTCTTTATAATTTTAATTCTTTTAAGCGTTTGCCTTGCTATTATTCAGCCCGTCATAAAAAATCAATATGAGTCGGCGCATGTATTAGTAAATGTTTAGCTTCCGACAAACAAAGCAAATGCACTCCTGTGCGCGTTCTTTGCGCGAATCGCGCGTTTTCGCCTTATTCGCGCGCTGCGCGTTTAATTTTTTGTTTTTTGGTAAAACACATACTAGGTTTTTATACCTGTTTTCCGATATATATTGGGGAATAATCATGGCAAAGCATTTTGGGACAAACGGAATTAGGAAGAAAATAAAGGAATTGACTCCTGAATTCGTCTCTGGAATGTGCTCTAGTTTTGCGGAAACGATTGGAAAAAGGGGGAGAATAATTCTAGGGAGGGACACGCGCACCTCGGGCGAAATGGTGAGGGGCGCATGCATTGCTGGCTTTCTTTCCTCAGGCTGTGAAGTGATTGATTTGGGCGTTGTGCCCTCGCCGACAGTGGAGATGGAAGTATTGAACCTGAAGGCAGATGGAGGCTGCATAATAACCGCTTCCCACAATCCCCCGGAATGGAACGCGCTGAAATTCGTTGATGGCAAGGGATTGGACGTTTCAAAGGACAGGGGAGAGGAAGTGGAGAAGCATTTCGAGAACGGGAAATTCGAAAGGGCGGATTGGGATAAAATAAGGGGAGTTGAGAATTATTCCCGAGCCCTTCAGGATCACGAAGATAAGATATTTCAAATGACAGATGTTAAGGCGATTCAGAAGAAAAAATTCAAAGTGATACTTGATTGCGGAAATGGAACTACTGGCTTGATTGCGCCGGGCATGTTCAGGAAGCTTGGCTGCGCTATTCTCACATTGAATTGCCAGCCAGATGGATTCTTCCCGGGAAGGAATTCGGAACCCACTGAAAAGAACCTTGGGGATCTTATCAGCGCGATGAAAAATATCCGCGCGGATCTGGGAATCGCATGGGACGGGGATGGGGACAGGGTGATATTCATAAACGAAAAAGCGGAATTCATAATGGGCGACAAGACTTTCGCGCTGTGCGCGCAGCAGGAGAAAAGGAAAAAAGTGGTAACTACCGTCGCCACAAGCAACGTGATAAAGGACGTTTCAGGGGAAGTGATACGCACGCGCGTTGGCGCGCCGTATATTGCAGAGAAACTATTTGAGATTAAAGGGGATATGGCGGGCGAAGAAGTGGGGGGAGTTGTCTGGCCTGAAATCTCCTATGGGAAGGATGGCTTGATTACTGCAGTGAAAATGCTTGAATTCATGGCCAGGAACAATAAAAAAATCAGCCAATTGATTTCTGCGCTTCCAGAATACCACAACTATAAAATGAAAGTGGAATGCGCTTCTGAGAAGAAAAAAGAAGCGATGGAAAGATTGAAGGAGCAAATAAAGAATGCGCAGGGCGAGAAGAATTACATTGACGGAGTGAGGATTGATTTCAACGAGCATGAATGGGTGATTGCCCGGCCTTCCGGAACTGAAAACTTCATAAGGATTTTTGCGGAAGCAAAAACGCTTGAAAAAGCGGAGAAAATCTGCAAAGAGTATGAAATAAAAGTAAAGGAAATCGTACAGAAAGCATGAATGAGGAATGGAGTATGCAATTATTAGCAAGAGAAGAAATGACAAGAAGAGCGCAGCCTGATTTTTTCATGATGGGAAGCGGGATGAGAGAAGACACAATGAAAATAAGCAAAAGAATCGCAACTATTCTTGCCAACATGCTCAGCGGAGGCTATGTATTGGTCGTGACGAGTATCGTCGGGAACATTTTAAATCCTGAGAACTCATTTTATTCATTTGAGGTTGCTCCAAAAGACGAAGCGCATGAAACTGCCAAAAGAGCAATGAGCATTGCAGAAAAAATTCGAGATATTTTAATGCACGAACCAACAGCAACCCAAATTGAACAAGCAGAAGCCGAAAGATTGGGATGGAGGGAATTGGCTTTGGAAATTTTGAAGGAACCACCGAAAGTAATCACGATTGGCACGTTTGAAACTGCCAAAGGAAAGTTTAGCGTTGGTCAGATTATTGACGGGCTTCCAGAAGGCGTTGTGTTTAATTCATTTGAAATAATTGCTACGCCCTGTTGAATAGTTTGCTTCAAACCCTCACGCAGTAGCTTATCCGATAAAGCCGTTTTCCCTCTTTTTCTCCCATCAATTTGCCGGTCTTGACGCTCTTTCCAAAAAAGCCCAAACTTCTCAAAGCGCTCTCGGCGCTCCTTCGATAAAGAATGCAAAGGTCTGTTCCTTCCTTCAAATACCTCTCCCTTATTATTTCATGGCGCAGAATCCTCCTCAGCTCTTCTGCTTTTATGTTGATGTTCTCTTGGTTCCCGCGCAATTGGATTATAGCTTCATGGTAGCCTCCGCTCACAAGAGTGCACTCATTGCAGTGTATTTTGCTCACTTCAAGCGGGGCTTCCAGAACTTTCTCAACATAGGAATCTTCAATCCTGTAAAGTGCCTGCACTTTCACCATCCCATTCCTGAAATCAGGGAACACTTTGATGCTCTCGAAACGCTTGTTTGAAAGGTTCTTTGCGCAGATCTCCTCAAGAATCCCCTTTTTCTTCTTGTACCATACTTTTCCCATCTGCATTCTTCCGCATTTTTTGCATTCGTTGAGCCTGCATCGTGCGAGCTTGACTTCAAACGGATGGCAGTCTATGCAGAAGCTCCCTATGAAAACCTTGCTGCTTGAGAGCGAACCGCATTTCGGGCACTGTTTTTTGCTCATCATAAATCTCACCATCTCTTCAATTCTTTTAAAAATTCCTTTTTTGTCAATCGCTTGCATTTTCCAGTATTTATGTCTTCCCAAGCGTTCTTTATTATCAATTTTAAATGTTCTTCATTTTCCATTTGAAATCCCCAATTTGTAATATGCTCATATTTGCCCTATTTTCTCAATTATAATATTAAGATAGGAGACATCGAAATGATTTAAATGCTTAATCAATAAAAGCTTATCATGCTCATCGACAAGAAATCTGTTTTAGAGAGGATAAAGCCTTCGGATGATGAAAGAAGGGAGAGGCTTAAGGCTTTTGAAATCGTAAAAAAGAAGCTCGCCCCTATTAAGAAAGATGTAGTTCTGACTGGCTCTGTTGCAAAGGGCACTGATTTGAAAGAGGATACCGACATTGACGTGTTCGTATTATTTGAAAAGAATGAGGAACTTTCATTGGATAGATTTAAAAAAATCTTCCCCCTGCATGTGATTGCCTATGCAGAGCATCCATACATCCAGGTTAAAGTTGGCGGATATTCGGTTGACATCGTGCCAGCATATAGGATTGCTGAAGGCGAGAAGATAATAAGCTCAGTGGACCGTTCCCAGCTCCATACAAAATACGTCATGAGGAAATTGAAGGAGAAGGAAAAGGACGACGTGCGCATGCTCAAGCATTTTCTCAAAAAGCTGGGGATATACGGGGCAGAAGCAAAAGTGATGGGATTCTCAGGATACGTGTGCGAACTGCTCATAATCCATTATGGAAGTTTTGAGAATGCGATTCAAGGGATGAAGAAATGGGGCGAAAAGATCGTGATTGACATCGAGAAATACAAGACTGAGGATTTTTTCAACGAGCCCTTGGTTATCATTGATCCAGTGGATCCCCACAGGAACACGACTGCGATTGTTTCAAGGGAATCCATTGCAAAAGCTGTGCTCGCTTCCCAATTCCTGAAAGTTTTTGAATTCGATGAAAAGAAGAAATCATTGAAAGCGAAAAGGAAAATCATTGGAGAAATTATGACTCTTTCTTTTCCTGCCCCGGATCTGGTTGAAGACACGCTCCTCCCCCAATTGAGAAAACTTCAGCATCTGATTAAGGCTCATCTTGAGAGGGAGGATTTCAAAGTGATAGGAACGTATTCCTGCGTCTCCCTGAAAGGAAAGAAAAAGGAGTGCATCATACTCGTTGAATTGGAAAGTTTAACTATTCCAAAAATGAAAAAAATAATCGGCCCGGCATATTTCCACGGAAACGGAGTGAAGCGCTTCATGAAGAAGCACGCGTGCTGGATTGAGAATGACAGGTTGGTTTCAGTGAAAGAGAGAAAAATAACTTCTGCAAAAGACGGGATAAATGAAGTGCTGAAGAGTAGCGGGGTTCCAAAGGATTTGAAAAGCAAAATGAAAAATGCGAAAATAGGCAGGGATATTCCTGAGGAATACTTCTTCGGAATCAATTGGGTTCTTCTGTAAGTATTCTCTGCAGGTGGTTCCATTCCCTCTGTTTTAGATAGAGCCTCAAACTCTCTTCTCCTTCAGATCTTCTTTTTTCAAACTCCCCATTCTGCCCGTAATTGTCCCTCACCCATCCTTCCCAGCCGTTATTGAAGAGAGCCATGATGACATCAACTGCGGCAAGCACTGAATACGCAATTTTCATCTGCTCAATCTTTAAATTCAACAGCTCTATTGAGGATTCCGCCCTTCTCCTTATTTTTTCAGCTATTTTTAGGTGCTTGTTCTGGGCGAATTTCACAAGGGAGAATGCTCCAAGGGCCACTGCCCCGCATATCGCCGCTGAAAGCGCATGCGCAATTATTATGGGGAATTCCGCGAGTTTTGCCAAAGCATTCGCAATGGATGCTTCAAGAGCAATAATCAGCCCGACAGCTGTCGCAACCCATGCTTTCCCTTCAGCCTTGTCTATTGTGGGAACAAGGTTCTGCAGCCTTTCCACGTCCCTGTTTCTTTTCTCCTGTTGTTCCCTGATTTGTCCTTCAATCTTTTCCCTTTCTTCCTCGAATAGTGCTCTTCTTGCTTTTATTATTCCTTCAAGCTCCAAGAGCCACTGCTCTCTCTCGAATCTTTTCCCTACTAAAAGCTCTGCAAGGCTTCTCTCCCCGCCACCCCCGAGCACTGCGAATTCCGCAGTCATTACGGTCCTTGGCATCAAGGGTGGAATTCTCGATATCCTTTGGCAGGCTTCTGCACCATTCACAAGCCCAAAAGCACTTGACCATGGATCCAATGCCCCAACTCTTGGGCTTATTGGTCCGCAGGGCATTTTCGCGGCTTCAACCACCACGTTAACCACCCCCTTACCTAATCCAACTCAACTTCGCCATTTTCCGCAATGCGCCAGCATTATATGCGTTTCAGACGCACAAACGCATCAACCTACATGCGCGTTTACGTTATGCACACATGTTATCGGCGCATATAGGTTTCATGCGCGAATGAAAAATGCGCATGCGCTGTTCTTTCGCGCGAAAACGCAAAGTTTTGAGTTTAGGATCCAATATGTGTTCTAACTTTCCGCGCTGATTCGCTTGCCGAAAAAAAGTTTCTGCTATCCTGCATGTATTTTCAAGCTTCAATGGACAGGCACTTAGGAAGCGCTACACTACTACAATCAACTCCCCCCGCTTTTCCCTCATTTCCTGCGGGTTTTTCCCTTGTGGCCTATCCTGAAAACACCTATCTATTCCCACCTTCTTCAGGAGTCCATATAAATAAGGCACTTTGGAGTATTTAAATATATATTTAGAATTTCGTATGCTTCCCGCCGTGAAAAGCTTTAAAAATGTTGGCAAGCAGACGTTGCCAACCAACTTTTCCAAATTATTTTCTTGCGAAAAAACGTTTTTTTGAACAGTCCATGCCAACTGTTATTAATATTTATTGAAAAATATCTTCATGCTCTGGTTTGAAAAATACCGCCCGAAAACGATTGAGGGGATAATCGGGAATTCCGAAGCGCTGGAAGAGCTTCAGACATGGGCGCATGATTGGGAGAGGGGAAAGAATGGAAAACCGCTCATTCTCCACGGCCCTTCTGGAGTGGGAAAGACTGCATCTGCCCATGCGCTTGCAAATTCAATGAATTGGGGGGTTCTTGAAGTGAATGCAGGCGATTTGAGGAGCAAGGAAAAAATCCTCTCTTTTTTGGGAGACGCAAGCGAATCAAACGGGCTTTTCTCAGGAAAAACCCTCTTTATAATCGACGAAGTGGATTCTGCTTCCGACAGGGGGCAGGAGAGCGCAATAAAAAGCATAATAGAGAAGGCAAGGCAGCCTTTATTATTGATTGCAAACGACCTTTATGCAAAATCAATTTCAGGTTTGAGGAGCGCGGCAAAACCCATTCATTTCAAAAGGATAAACTACAGGAGCATTGCCAATCTTCTGGAGAAAATAGCACAGAAGGAGAACGTTGCAGTTGACAAAGAGCTTCTCTTGAAAATTTCTGAGAATTCCAATGGCGATGTCAGGAGCGCGATAAACGACTTGCAGATGCTTGGAGAGGGAAGGGAGAAAATCTTTTTGAAAGACGTGGATTCCATTGGATACAGGGACAGGGAGAAGAACATTTTCGATGCTGTCAGAAAGGTGTTCAAGACAATGGATTACGCGTCTGCAGTCGAAGCTTCGAATAATTTGGACGTTGATCCGCTTCTTTTTGTTAAGTGGATTGAGGAGAACATTCCCGTTGAATATGAAAAACCAGAAGAGATTGCGCAGGCGTATGACATGATTTCAAGGGCGAATATTTTTGAAGGAAGGATAAGGAATAGACAGTACTGGGGTTTTTTGAGGTATGTGATTCCCCTTGCAACAGCAGGTGTTGCGCTTGCAAAGAAGCAAAAATATTCAAAATTCTCAAAATACCGCTTTCCCACATTCCTAAGGACTAAAAGCAGAAAGGAAGTATTGAAAAAGATTGGTTCGAAAGTTCATTGCTCTGCAAGGAAAGCAGAGAGCTATTTGATGATGCTTGGGAATGACAAGGGCTCTGAAATGTTCGGGCTTGAAGACGAGGATCTGGCTGTTTTGAAAATAAATAATAAGGAACATAAAGAAAAGAAAACATAATGCAAATGAAGTATATCAATCAGATTTGCTTTCATTGGAAGCTCTTTCTTTTTCCTTCTCCTGCATTTTCCTTACATACTCTGAAATGAAATAACCATAGGCGCGCATTTTTCCCGTTTCACTATTCAAGTGAGATAAATAAATTTCCTTTTCAATTTGCTTCAATCTATCAATTGCAATATTCAATTTGGTTGCAAATTCATGTAGATCTATTGGCGCTTTTTCATCCAATTTGAAGAAATTCTTAAGTAGAGAAGGAAATCCAGGCATCACCATGATTTCTCCAAGCTTTTCAGGTGTCAGGTCTTGAATGAATTCGTGGAATTTTTCCACATCAATTCCCCCCATTTGCGCCAAAATATCCCCCTGCCCTTGTCTTTCCAATACTTTTCCTTTACTTGCAAGATAAAGCAACGCTCCAATAGTGAGCAATTGGGAATTACTCAATGTGGAAAAATCTATTCCACTTTCATGCGCCTGCCCTTCATTTTCCGGGCTATAATAGGCGGCAAATTGAGTTCTGAATCCACCGGCAACTTCGGCTGCAAGTGGCTGTAAAGGCAAATTCACCCCTTTGTCTCCCCCTTGAATCAGTTTTTGAACAGAATCATGGATTATTCGGGCAATTTCCTGCTTGCGCTCTTTCAAACCCCCATCATCAAGTTTAGCTGCAGTGTTGGCATTTACTCCGTCTGGAAGTGGCACACTCTCAATTCCAGATTTTTTTAATTCCTTTGGATCCTTCAGCATCAAGTTTCCCATCTGACTCCCTCCCGTATATACTCTAAGAATGGCGGGTATTTAGGCTTTTCTTCGTCAATTTGCGAAGTTTCATTGATAAATGCGGCCACATTCATAAAAGAAACAGAAATACTCCCCACCGAAAAGTATAAATAACCAAAATGTATAAAAAGAGATTATGGGGGGGATAGTTGCCACTAAGATGGAAAGTAGCGCTGGCTCTCGAGGTAAACCAACTTATAAACCCACTCTTTTTGACAGAGCCTCTAAAAGAATTGCCACTTGGTCAAGATCCTTGCTTACAAACGGGGGTTTAGGAAGAAGAGTTGGCGCGGGAATTCTTGCAGGCATAATGTCTTCGGTGATAGGCAATGCAGCCATGCCAGCGCCTTCAGAAAAAGGGATTTTCGAACCTCAGGGAAGCTATCTTGCTCCAAATACAAATACCAATCCGCAAACTTCTTCTTCATCTTCGCCGATTCCTTTAAGCACTTCAGGCCCCGGAGCAGCGCAAACCTCTTCAGGCTCTTCGGATGGCAGAATGGTTGCGCAGAACATTGTTTACACTTCAAATGGTACACAAGTGCCTGCACCATCCCCTGAAAGCAGCGTCATAAAGGATCAGGCTGCGCTTGATGCGCTTGTGCAAACACTGAAGGAATGGCTGTTTTCAACTGAAGTATCATTTTCTGATGGCGCTATGGTTTTTACAAAAAAAGCGGACATAAAATCAAACTCAGTATATATTCCAAAAATCCAACAAAACGGAAATTTATTGATTGGAATTTTCGTCATTTCAAAAAGTGGTAAAATAGGATTCATACCTTCAGAGTTATATGCAAAAGAGCTTGATAAAGCAACAGGGGGAGTTGTTTATCCTCTTTTGCAGGAATTAATAAAAATAGATGTTCTTAATCAAGTGACTCATTTTGTAGTGAATGCTTCGATAGATAAAACTGATGGAAGTGTTCAATTTCCATATCTGCTGGAAACAATAAAAACTGGAGAAACTGAAACCACAGTTCAGGAAATGCCTGTGCAATTTGATAGAGTTCTTCCGATAATGAGCTGGAATGCAGAAGATGTAATCGTTGGAATAAGCAAAAACGGTGGTTTAATCCTGTATGTTCCTGATAAACCAGGTATTGTAGTCATAGGAATGACTGTAAAAGATGGACAAGTGGCTCCAACTTCAGGATATCTTGAAGATTTCCCGAGTTATGATGAAAACAGGGACGTTTTGGTAATGAATTTTGATTCACCTATTCCTTTTACAGCAATTGGAAGGACAGAGGGGGGAAAGACAAAGATATGGTTTGCCAGCTTTACTGGCGGGACTATGTTTGATACAGGTCACAGTTACACATTATTAAAAGAAAGTATGATTACGATGGATGCGGCTGCAACGGTGTTCACATCTGAAACAGGACCGGTATTATGTATTATCGCTGATACGAAAGAAAAAAAAGATCCAGTCAGTTTAATTTCCGCAAATGAAGAATTTCAGAAAATCGTAAAAACTATGAAGTAGCATCCTCTTTATCTTCTTTTGATTTTTTGAACATGTCATCTGAATCAACATTTGGAGTTTCATCATCTTCTTCATCGTCTTTGCCGGTTCTGTCTTTTTTACTTTGTCCCATAAATAAATAAAGTGTAATTGCTGGATCTGATAAGATTCTTGTTACTAGATCAATATTAAGCATTTCAATAATGTGATTTTTTATAATCCAATCAGCTATTCTCAACGACTCTTCATAACCCATATTCTTGTTATCCACACGAAGATCTCCAGATAGGTTTTCTTTATTCAATAAGGAAGGAGTCTCAGTGTATTTCTTTCTTGTTCGGAGCGAAATATCAAAACCCCTTAGCTCACTTTCAGATGCATTTTTTGGAACAATATGTATCATTCCATCATGCGCGCTCACAGTTGCTAAAGTTGATTCAAGATCAAAAACACTTGACATTTCAGAATCCTTTGTAAATGCTTTCGTTGCTGAAGTTTGGGAAAATATTGAGTATTTCTGTAAAGTTCCTTTGCTGAATTCAATATGAGATCTTGATTCTTTAGAATCAAAACCACTCTTTTTATCCAGCATATTACTTAGGCTTTCTAATGGAGTTGAGATTCCCAGCGAATAAAGTGGCTGTTCTAATTGAGTTGATACTTCTACCCGAGATGCCGGCGCTGGCTGAACTGGCACTCCTTCCTGCGCAGCAGCAACCTGCGGCGCTTCTTCCCGTTTCTTGAAGATGCCCATCCTATCACCCATCATCCGAAGCCCCGCCTAACGCGGACATATAAATTAGGCTTAATCTCCTATTTACGCTTATCTTTGGCAATCGACGTAAAAAATGGTTCGCAAAATATTTTGAATGTATAAAAGAAATAAAATGGGAAAGATGAGGCGCTAAGAAAAAACAATCAAGGGCAGTTAGGAATAAAAACATCTTGTGATTGAATATAATCGGTGTTGTCATGGAAATCAAAGTTAGTCTCGGAAAAAAGGACAGAATGATGATAGAGAGAATCACCAGGGAATGGGGGATAACTGAAAGGGATTTTATCAAGCGTGCTGTGCGGGATAAAATGCTGGAAGCCAAAAAAATGGTATTCTTCCGGATTTCAGACGAAGTAAGGAAAAGACTAGAAGCAAAGGGGATACGACAGAGGGATGTTTTAGAAGAATTTGAAAGTGTTAGGTATGCCAATAAAAATTATTGTTGATGCAAATCCTGTCATTTCTGCCTTGATTGGGAGGATTTCCAGACACATATTTTTATAAAACAAAGGATCTCATTTAGGAAATGTGAGGGGGAATTTTTATGAAATACAAGGATTTTGGGGAGACTGTTGCAGTGAAGATTGAAAGGGGGGAGGAAGTGCTGGAATCCCTCCAGAAAGTATGCGAGGAATTGAACATCAAATCAGGCCTCATATTCGGAATAGGCGCTCTCAGCGAGGCAACCATAATAGACGGTTCAACCACTGAATACCTCGCGCCCAATCCAAAGGAATTCAAGGAGCCAATGGAGATTGCAAGCGCAATGGGAAATATCACTGAAAAAGATGGCAAGCCGTTCATTCACCTTCACGGTTCAATTGGGCTTCAGAACCATACTTCCACTGCGGGGCATATAAAGCGCGGAATCGTTTATCTGGTCGGTGAATTCTTCATAATCAGGCAGAACTGGAAAATCAAGAGAGTATATGATGAGAAGATAAAGATGTGGGTTTTTGACCTATAGTGATTCGCACTTTTTTGGGTGACTAGGCAACAGCGCGCGCTGAATAAACCCTTCCTCTCCTTGGAGGGCTCCGGAATCTTCTTGCAAAAGCGCGTGACGGTGAATCTTTCCCGGAAAATACACCGTAGGCATTATCGAGAACCGCCCTCATGTCCATTTCCCTCATAGCCTTATCCCTCTGCCCAGTCACTGCAAGACCAATCTCAGCAAGCAGTCTTTGGAGGTTCGTCTCATCCAGATTCTGAAGGAAAATACTATCCTGCTCTCTTCCTGAAAGCGCGCGCTTGCATACGATATAAAAATATGCCAATTCCTTTGCTTCCGCCCCCTCGCCCACGTCTACCAATGCAGATATTCTTTCTACAAGAAATTCCATGAGCCTGGGAATTGACGGGGGCATTTCTTTCAGTGCGTTTACAATTGCATGCCTCAATTTTCTGTTGCTATTCTCGAAAAAGAGTTTAATTAGTACCACATTATCCGCATTTCTCATCTTCATTTCTTCCAACTGGAATAAGAGAACTGAGCCGCTTTTCAGTTCTTCTGAAAGGAATGTGTCTGCGACTGTCCGAAGATCCAAAAAGCCATTTCTTGCAAGCACAATAAAGGGATAGAAAATTAGAGTATAGTTTCTACTGTTCTGTAATTTACTTGCAATTACCCACAAGGCATCTTTTGCAGCCTTAAACATCTGTCCTTCTTCTGTGCCCTTCTTATAATGAGCGAAAAATGAAGCCCGTCCTCTATGCGCTTCTCCATCTTTGAGAAGCACCATCAAATCCGGCACTGCCCGCGCATCTCCTGATATTTGGAAATATTTCGCAGCTCTTCTCCTTTCCTGGGGATTTCCGTTTCTCAAAAACCCAATTATTCTCTCAACGTAATGGTTTGGAAGGGGGTAATATGAATTGATGCTTGCCAAAGAAACCGCGCTCACGTCGGCTAATAAGCCATTCTCGTCTGACATGCTTGATAGGAGTGCGGGAACGATTATTCTTAATTTCCTTTCCGCTATTGCGCATTGCCTGTTCCTTTCAACATCGCCTTTTGGGAAGTCTGCAAAAATGGGTATTTCCCCAAGCGCATGGGCAGCTCCGATTCTAGCTTCCAAGCGCTCATCCTTGAGCATCCCAACTATTTGTTCAACATACTTTATGGAAAGCGGATGCCTTGAATTGATTTCCCGAAGCGCTTGTGCTGCTGCTATCCTGGGTGTTTCACTGGGCTCACCCAATAAAGATATCAATTTGGGCACGGCTTTTGGATTCTTCAATTTGCCAAGAGTTGTTATTGCCCTGATGCGTACAGGATAATAACTGCTGGAAAGCCCTTTCAAGGCTCTTTCCAAAGCAAAAGGTCTTTCAAATAGGTTTGCGATGAATTCTGCAGCAAGCAGAGCAACATTCGTCCTTTCGGGCTTTTGCATGCCTTTCATTCAGCCCCAGTTTTATATTTTACATTCCCGCTTATTAATCCTTTTCCGCGCTTCCCATGCAAACTTTCAAAAACGTTTGTGTTGCGCTCGTTTGAATCAAGAAAAATATTCATTGGTTTTTAAGCGCAGCGAGCTGCATATTCGAAGGTTCTTCCATCAGGAACGAAACGCCTTGCCCTCCTGATTCTCGCTCTGGATTCTATTTGACTCAATCTTATTCTGCCAGCTACATTCTGAAGAACTGCCTCGGTATTCTGATTTCTCTGTTTTCTCGTCATTTCCCCTGAACGCGCAATCCTCAATTCGGAGATTATTCTCCTGAGGTTCATTTTCACAACATCCTGGAGCTCCTTTGCATCAGGCTTCTCTCCATGCGCTCTTGCATGAGCATACACGCACAGAGCAACAGTGTCAGCGCAACTCCTTTCATCTTCAATGATTCCATCAACAACGCCAACTAATTTTGAAAACAGCTTTTTTTTCAGGAAATTGAAAGTACCAAGAGTATCCTGCTCGCCAATGTCCGCAAGTAAACAAAGGACTGCACTCCTTATCTCAAAGCAATCATATTCCCTGAAGGTTTTCAGCATGAATTTCCGTATTCTTTTGGGAGGAATCTCATCGGGTGCCATGAAGAGTTCGGGGTATGTTCTCATTGCGTTCTCGCGTATGCTTTGGGATACAATATCAGAGTCTTGAATGAATCCAATTAAAACCAAAGGAACCATAGCATCATCTGCCACGTGGATCAAATTATTCATTGCTACCCGTATTTCCCTTTCTAATCTTTGCCGTATTTCTGGATTATCCTCTCTATAATACATGGAGATGAAAAATGGCATCGCCTTTACGCGGCCTATTTCGCCTAACAATTCTATTGCCAAAATACGCTCTTTAATTTCGCTTGGCAGTCCGGAATGTTTTGCTATTATTCTCTTCTTGAGCGCAGGTATAGCTTTTTTGGATTTATATTTCCCCAATGCCTTCATGGCCGCTTTTCTTACCTTTAAATTATTGTCGTCAAGAAGCTCAATCAACTCCCTTTCAGCCCCCTTCAATCCAATCTCCGCGCATGCTTTTGCAGCGCCCTCCCTTTCCTTCCATTTCCTTGATTTAAGCATAAGCCGGATCCTCTTCTTGTAACAATTGGCAATTCTGTCTTTAACATGAGGCAGCCTTCCATGTGATCCATTATACAAACCTTGGGCATCGCGAAGGCCGCTTATTGCGCCGAGGGCTGGAATTGCCAGATCTGCCAGCGGCCTGTCTCCCAACAAATCCATGAGGGAAGGCACTGCCCTGGATATGCGAATCATTCCGGCTGCCAATATTGCGGTTGTTTGTTTGGAAGCGTCTTTTCCTTTCAACAACGCAATGATCCTGTCTTCCTGAGATCTAAAGAGATGCGCTTTTGCCAAAAGACCTTCAAACCGGCAGATCCTCCAAAGCGCTTCCCCCGCTTCCTTTCTAACATCATGATTGCCTCCATTCTCCAATTGGGCAACAAGAGATTCTATCGCAGCATGATCGCCGATTTGCCCAAGTGCTTTTGCAGCTTCTTTTCCCACACATTCTTCAAAGTCATCCATTGCTCCAACAAGCGTTGAAACTACTTCCGGGCCTCTTTTATAGCCCAATGATTTAACGGCTGTTACCCTGACCTCCAAATCCAGATCCCTTAGGGCGTTAAATAAAATGTATGTGGCTCTTTTCCGATCAACTTTTCCCAAAGCCCCGACAACATGTCTTCGCATGGCCGGATCTTCGTCTTTCGTTGCTTTATATAATGCAGCAAATGCCTTTTTTCCGCCAATACGCGCAAGCTTCTCCGGAATGTTTCTTCTGAATTCAATTTTCGGATTCCTTAATGCCTGAATCAGCGCATCTGTTTTTTGGGGGTTTTCATTATTTCCAAGAGCAGCGAGCGCATAAACCTTATTTACTGGATCCGAATCCTTCAACAGTTCCCCAAGAGCGCTGACAGCATCTGGATGATTGATGTCTGCAAGATTATGGATCGCATCTTTCCTTGTTGCGGGATCTGGATCCTTTGCCATTTCCAAATATTTCGGCAATTCTTGGGGATCTACCATGTTAAGCCACCCACCTCAAAGCCCTTGGCCCTTTTTGACTCCTTCTTCTTAAACTCCTTCCAAGGGATCTTGCTTCCGATTGCTCAATTTTCCTTCTCAGGCTTGAAACGTAATTCACCAGCACTGACTCCACGTCCAGCGCTTTTACCTGCTCGCTCTGCGCAAGCGAGCATGCCCTTTGGAGCTCATCAAACAGTCTTGTTTTGTTTCCAACACTGTCCTTCTGGAAGCCGTTCATGAAACCAATCAAATCCCTGCCACCCATTTTGCTATAAAGCAAAAGAGTATAATCGAAAATCATCCAGGGAATTCTTGTGTGATCCTCTTTGCTTGTTATCAATCCCTCAAAACTTTCAATCTCCTGAATTGTTCTTCCCGCCAGCTTTCTCTCGAAATCTTCGATTTTCCCGATTCTCAAAAGAGCAAGAAATGCTTCATATTCCAAATTAGCTTCAAAATGTATCTGGTTATCTATTAGAGCTTCTGTTACAAAATCAGAATTAATACGGCCTTGGAAAAACAGCGAAGAGTATTCTTCGATTTCGCTTTCACCAACCAATTTGACAAGGGCTCTTGCCGCATACTCATGGAATTTATTTTCCTCAAACGCTCTTTTCAGGGTTTTCCTCATGATTGAATTGAAAAAAGAGCTGCTTTCCATGGAAAATGCCAGAAAATAATGCTCTGAAACCGCGCGCACTGCGTTCAATCCTATTGCGGCAATTGCGTTTACCAATGTCTCACAAGAAAGATAATTTCTCCTTATTGCTTCATTGATCAAAGCCTCTACTGCTTCTTCTGCATACAAGGCCCCTGATTCAGTGCATGCAATCATTGAAAGAGATTGGGCGATATGATCTCCCGTGGTGTTAAATAGATCAGTCGCAAATCCCGTAATAATTACGCTTTCCCGAACTACATCTTTAACTTTTGGTTCCAAGTCCTTCAAATCCGCCAGTCTGGATGCAAGCAAAGCAACTGCTTCAGCGCAATAATCCTGCCCTTCAGGAAGAGAGCATGCCTGCCCAAGGGAATGCGAAGCAGCCCCGACAACGTCCAAATCACCTTCATATTCCAGCATTCCGATAATCATTTTTGCCGCTTCTTCGGCAAGAACCTTCCCTCCATCTGCATGCGTAAGTGGTCCTGCGAGTTCAGCTGCGCGCTTCCTTAATGCTGCTGGCGCAAGCTTCGGCTCTCTCCCCTCCCCCAAAGCGGCCAGATATTCCAGATTCTGCTCTTCCAACAAACCCAGAATTTCAATCAAAGCATCTTCACCCAGATTCATGAGGGCTACTCCCAACGGCCTTCCCGTTTCCTTATCATCCCCCAATCTTGCCACAAGCGAAGGGATTCTTTTTTTGAAGGCTGGTCTGTTCTCTGGTTTTTTGGAGAAAGAGAGCATGTGTTGCGCCGCCTGCTTCCTCACTTCCTTTGCTTCCTTTTCTTCGCTTGCGCTTTTCTTTCTTTCAATTCGTCTTTCCCTTCGAGTAGGTAAAATGGGAACGGGGACAGTATATGCTAGGGCTTCTTCAAAGCAATCCAAAGCAGAGAGCATGTGTTGCGCCGCCTGCTTCCTCACTTCCTTTGCTTCCTTTTCTTTTTCTTCGCTTGCGCTTTTCTTTCTTTCAATTCGTCTTTCCCTTCGAGTAGGTAAAATGGGAACGGGGACAGTATATGCTAGGGCTTCTTCAAAGCAATCCAAAGCAAAATCAACGTATTCTTCCCCGGAATTTTTGCAGATTTCACTTATTACATATAATGCATTGCGAGCCTTTCTTGGAGTGCCAGTAAGAGCACGTCTCATCTCCGGAAGGGAGGGAGCTCCAATATTTATCAGTGCTCTTTGCGCTGATTCTATCGTTTCTTTTGATGAGGAATCCAAAGCATGCCTGAGCGCAGAAATTCCTGCTATGCACGCTTTTTTTCCATCTTCGCTTTTGGAAATCTCCCTTAGCGCAGAAACAGCAACAGCCATCTGCCCTTCATCTTTGCTTCTCCCAGCTTTGGAAAGCGCACGAACAACAGAGTTCGTGAATGGTTTTCCGCTTTCCGTCTTGCATAAATCTGTAGATAAATTGGCTGCCATTTTTGAAATTTCCACTTTGCTGTCTTCTATTAAAGAAATGATAAATGGCATTTCTTGAGGTATGAATGCTTCCCCAACTGGACTTTTTAGAATATATCCTAAACCCCGAAGAGCGGACAATCTTACTGCCAATTTAGCATCACCCACCCGTTTTTTCAAAACAATGATTGCGGATGAAGCATGCTCCTGGCCTTCGGGCCTGGAGCAAAGGACTCCCAATGATTCTACCGATAATACCCTAAGAAATTCATACTCCTTTTCTTTTTCATGCATTTCATGTGGCGTCCTTGTTGGTTTTTCCAGAAAATCCACTGAACGCGCATCAAGGGCTTCAATCAGACGCGGTATGCTTTCTGGACCGATTTGAATTAATGCGGCTTTTGCGGAATAATGGATATGGTCTTCCATGTGCGCAAGAAACGGGATTAAGTCTTGGATTGAACTTGCTTTTGGAATTTCAGGATTCGCTTCGAGTATTGAACCAATTGCCTCAATGCACCTTGCAGGATTACTCACTCTATGGAGCTTTTCATGAAGTAAAGGCAGGGCTCTTTCGCCAATCCTGATAATGATCGGAAGGGCAGGATGGGTTTCATATGAATATTTATAGCCCATATTTTTTACGAGCGTCCTGAGCCCATAATCAAAATCCGGATGTTCTGGATTGGAGATTAGGATTTCTCCGAGCATTCCAATCGCAACCCATTTTGACATTTTGTTACTGCTTCCAGATTCGATTATTTGGACTTGTTCTCTTATCTCGCTCATCAAGCCACCTGCCTTGCACGCATGAATCCTACATCTCTTCTTCCTTTTCTTCTCTCATCCCTTTCCTTTCTTCCAAGCATCCTTGCGCTTTGCCTCGCATCCTGCTGAAAACCCTGAGTTCTTCCCTGCACAATGGAAAGCAGATGTTCTAAAATTGAAGTGACGTCCATTTGAACTGATTTGGGAGATTGCCCGCTCCTTGCAATATTCATTTCAGCTGTTGCTCTTCGGATTTCATCGACAGATAGAGAATCGAGCATTTGAAACGGATTCAGTGAAAGTTGCTCGCATTTATCCCTGAAAAGAATAACGACTTCCAGCTCATCGTCAGAAAGCAACCTTCTCAGAGCTTCCATTGCCTTTTCCTGAACGTTCTCGGGAAACAAATGAAAATTACCAGCTAAAATAGCAACGCATTCAAATAAACTTTTTTCCCTAAATATCTCGCTCATCGCGTATTCTGTATAACCATACTCAAAACCAGTAATGAATGCTTCCTGTCGATCCATGAAAGCATTTCGAAGCATATCTATTGGAACATCAATGATTTCAATGCCTGCCAATACGACAAGCGCTTGCAATATTCGAACGTTCCTTGAATTAACTGATTCATGAATGATTTTCTTTATGGAACCTTGGGCCTCTAGCACTACTCCCTTGTCTGAATCGCCTAAAGCAATTACTAAGGGGAGAAGAGCGTCTGCTCCTCCAACGAATTTAAGATTCACCACTGCCGCGTGCCTTTCTTCTGCGGACTCAGCAGTAGTTGTTTGGCATAGTGCTTTTATTGACATCTCCTTATCAATGACCTCCGACAACTCGATTGCAGCTATCCGGACTTCAGGTCGTTCGCTGCCCCATAAAGAGAAGATTTTCCGCATTTTTTTCTTGGATAGTCCTGAGGCAGTATGAATGGCACGCAATGTCAGGATTGCTCTAAAACGAATTTCCTCTCTTTCGTCTTCTAATAAAGAGATCATTTCATTTGAAGCGCCTCCGTGGCCCAAACAGCCGAAAACCTGCATTGCTCTCAGCATTTCCCTTGTGTCTGCATTGCTTCTTTTCAGGGATCCCTTCAGTCTTCTTAAGAAGCTGTTTGGGATTGGATGATACTGCCCAATCAGCGTCAGTTTTCGTTCCGCAAAAATAATTTCGAGATTTTTATCGCTTCCCAATTTGTCTATCAAGTCAGATACGTAAGCATTAAAATCTGCCTTCAAACATTCGGCTTCTTCAACGCTAAAAAGCACTCTGAACTTTTTCAGCAATTTTGGATTTATTTCTAAAATCATTCTAAGCCACCTTTCTAGCCTTTTCAGTATCCAATCCTTCCAGTCCATTCCTTCTTTCTCTTCCGCTCCCCCTCATTTTCCTTGCCATGCTCCTCGTTTCTTGCTGAGAACCCTGAATTCTTCCCTGCGCGATGGAAAGCAGATGTTCCAAAATTGAAGTGACGTCCATTTGAACTGATTCGGGAGATTCCTGTCTTCTTGTGTAGGCTATTTCAGCGCCAGCTCTGTTAAATTCGACTGGAAGGAGCACGTCAGGAAGTTCAAACGACTCAAGCGAGCGCTGAACGCAGAAATCCCTGAATGTGACGATTGCATCCTTCCCTCTCTCAGTAAAATCCTTGAGCGCTTCATCTGCCTTTTCCCTAACGTTTTGGGGAAGAACCGGATAATTGCAAACGAGTATTGCAAGGCATTCGCTTGCGCTCCTATCAACGAGAATTTCTTCATGAACGTAATCGTTGTAGAATTCCAATTTTAAACCTTCTTCCATTTCACTGGGGGGCAGCATAAGATGTGGTACAACCGCGGATAATTTGAGGATGTCGAGACGAATCAGAATCGCGATGGCTCTCAGGACAGGGAGAATAACATCCTTCGGATTTGAATTGACGATGTAGCAGAGCGATATTTGTGCACCTTCAACTACCTGTCTTGTTTCAGTGTCATCAACATTATCATCAAGAGAAAGCACAAGCGGCAGAAGTGCATTTGCTCCGCCGTAAAATCTCAGGCCGATTACCGCTTTGCGTCTGACGGATGGGGATTCGTCCTGAGTCAAGATTGAAACGGTTTTCAAAGCATGTTCAGTTCCAATGTTTCCCAAAACGATTGCCACGTTCAACCTAACCTCGGGCCTTTCGCTTGCAGAAAGCGCGATGATTCTATTAATTTTTTTTGATGAAATAGGTTGAACCCTGTGAATCTCCCATAAAGCTGCACCAGCTTTCCATCTGACTTTCTTATCCTCGTGTTCCAAAAGAACTATGAGTTCATCAGTAATGTCACGGTATCCTATGCTGGAAAATGCCCTGATTGCTCCGATGATCTCCATGTTACTCCCGCTCTTCAAATTTCTCCATAACATTGAAATGAAGAATTCCGGAAGGGGATGAAATCTGGAAATTTCTTCCAATTTCAAACCGGACTCAATAATTCCGGTTCTGTCTTCGCCCTGAAGATCAAGGATCAGTCTGTAAACAAATCCATGAAAATCTCTTGACAGTTTCTTCAATTCCCTGCCTTTTATTGGACAACGAGACCGTTGTCTCAATTTCGCAACCAATCTTTCAACGTCCATTTATTCCTCTCCTAATATCTTTTCATGAATCTGCGGGCAATGAATGGAAATTATTAAGGAGATGAAGGTTTTAATATATATTTTTAGTTAAAAAGACAAATAACTGTCATTAAAAGCCAGAGAAGAAATTATTAATTGTTAATTGGCAATATATATCAATCAAATAAACAAAAACAGAGAGTTAAAGTTGCCGAGGTGGCAGAATCTGGCTAATGCGCCAGACTTGAGTCGCGCATCTTGATTGGATAAGTTAAGATTGCGCGCCCGAAATCTGGTGTCCCTCACGGGGCGTGCGAGTTCAAATCTCGTCCTCGGCGCTTGTATTTCTATTGTAATATATTATGCTGCTCTGAATTCCCTGCATTGCACGGACTTCAGCAAGAAGCCAATTCCCGTCTGGCCTTCCCATTTTTCTTAATGCTTTTACTGCACTAAGACCTAAAGCACTAATGAATTTTGCTGCAAGCTCTATATCTGTTTGTGTTATTGATATGCCGCTGACTTTCAGTTGCATTAATAATATGTCACGGGCAAGTTCCCGATCCGAACAAATTGGCGAACAATTCATTACTGCATCATATTGAGATTTATTTAGCGAGCCATTGAGTTCTAAATATCTTTCATATAAACCAAAAACAGGCTGCCTCGTTCTTTGAATATCACGACGTGGATCTCCCCGTAATCTCACTCCATCAGGAATTCTTGGCCTATGAGAATTCCAATACCCTAATCCCCCAACACTTGCGTTTCTCAAAAAAACCACCCATGAATAATAAGAACAGTTATGTTTTTATATTTAATCATACGGCAAATTATTTTAACAGTAAATGCAATATTAATTTGAGGATAATATGGGAAATGAGACTATGCTCGTTGCAGTGGTTGCGGGCTTCATAATAATGCTAATCATAGTTGCAGTCATATTCAATTATTCCTTCAGGAGCAACGTAACGAATTATGAGGATTGCCTGAGGGCGGGATACGCCGTGATTAACTCAAATCCCCCAAGATGCAGGACTCCTGATGGGAAATTGTTCGTTGCACCAACTCTCAACAGAAAATACCTGCCTTATGGAGATTATTATTTCACGATCAATTATCAGGAGATGAACAGGAGTTTCTGGCTTCACATTCCCAAGAGCTACAAAGGCCAGAGCATGCCCCTGGTAATAATGCTCCATGGGGGGATGAGCGATGGAAGCAGTTTTGCGAACATGACAAGGATGAACGAGCTTGCAGATAATTCGGATTTCATCGTCGCGTATCCGGAAGGCACTGGGGTTATGAAGGGGATTTTCCTGAGCTGGAATTCAGGAAGGTGCTGCGGGTATGCGCAGCAGAATGAAATAGATGACGTGGGATTCCTCATCTCATTGATAAACACGATGGTTGAGAATTATTCAGTGAATAAAGACAAGGTTTTTATTGCAGGCTTTTCAAATGGGGGGATGCTTGCGTACAGGGCTGGCTGCGAGATTTCAGATATGATTTCCGGAATTGCAGTTGTCTCGGGAGCGCTGGTGGTTGACAACTGCGAACCGAAAAAGCCCATTTCAGTGATTGCATTTCACGGGACAAACGATGAAAACCTTCCCTATGGAGGAGGAGTCGGAAACAAATCCATTGACAAAGTGTACGTTCCCTCCACTGAAAACATAATGCAGTTCTGGGCTGCGGAGAACAATTGCTCAATCAACCAAAAAATTAGCATGAGCGCAGAGCACGTTGAGAAAAGGGAATATTTGAATTGCTCTGGAAACGTTGAAGTGGTTTTGTACAAAATTGAAGGTGGAGGCCATGCGTGGCCCGGGGGAGAAAAATCCCTCATAATGGGTGATGAACCCACTGAAGAGATTGACGCGAGTGAAACGATTGCGAAATTCTTCATGAACAAATCAGGATGATTTTTCCTTCATTTTTTTCAGCGCTTTGAGCAGTTCATCATTCTCCTTCTTCGTTCCCATGGTTATCCTTGCAAAATCAGGCGGAATCCCGCGCACGAGAATCTCCCTTTCAATCAACCTTTCCACGAATTCATCATCTGAGAACGGGGAAGTGCTCACGAGGATGAAATTCGCTTTTGAGGGATAGGTTTTGAAGAATTTTGGGATCTCGCGCAGGAGCCTTTCCCTCTCTTCAATGATTTTTCCCACGTTTTTTTTCATGTGCGCTTTCTCTGAAAGCGCTGCGATTGCCCCTGCCTGCGCAGGCCCGTTCACGTTGAACACTGCCTTTGTTTTCAAGAGCGCGTCAATGAAATGGGAATTCTTGTTCACAGTGTAGCCGACTCTCAATCCCGCCAAGCCAAAGGATTTTGAGAGGGTCCTGAGGATTATGAGGTTCTCATACCTGTTTGCAAGGTCCATCACAGTATCCCCCGAGAATTCAAAATAAGCCTCATCCACGATTATTGGAATTCCCTTCTGGATCAGCTTTTCAATGTATGCTCTTTTTATGGGAGTTCCTGTTGGGTTGTTTGGGTTGCAAATTGCTATGAGCCTTGTTTTATCGTCAATCCGTTTTTCCATCTGCGCGAATACTGAATCATCAAAGGAAAAATCCTTATTGAGGGGAGCAGCCCTCCATTCTGCGCCAAAATATTTTGCACCAATCTCGTAAACCGGAAAAGTCGGAGAATAGGACACAATATTGGTTCCTCTCTCAAGGAATACTCCCAGAATCGTCCTTATGCCATCATCCCCTCCTGAGAATGCCACGACCCAGTCTTCCTTCACCTGGACTCCCTTTTCTTCTGAGAGGTATTCTGAGATTCTTTTTCTCAATTCGCGCGCAATTGGATCTGGATAGCGGTTGGGAGAGTATGAGGCAATTGCCCTAAGCACTTTTTTTGAAGAAGGATAGTTGTTCTCATTGGACATTAGTTTTATTCTGCACTCGACGTGCTTAGCAGTCCTGTATGCTGAGATTCCCTGTATTTCCTCTCTAAAGAATTTCCTCATCATAAACATCACTTGAAATTGTTTTTTGCGCTTTTACAATATTACATGCCTGTTGTGCGCTTGCGCATGAATTTTAAATGCAAAATAAACAAAATAAATGCGCAATCACGCGCTTTTGATTATTTTTTCAAATCAAAACATTTCGCTTCAGTGCTTGTGTTCAATTTCCTTTCCAAAGCCTTTTTCAGCAGTCACTTCCTCTCCATTGAATACTTCCTTTCCGCGCAAATACACTTTCATAATTTTTCCCCAAAGGGTTCTTCCCAAATAAGGGGACCAGCCGCACTTGCTGTATGTTTTGTCAAACCTGTATTCCTCCTCAAGATTCACGAGCACCAAATCCCCATCATAGCCTGATTTGATGAATCCCTTTCTCTGGATGTTGAATATCCTTGCAGGATTGTATGCAATCCTTTTCGCCAAATCAACCGGAAAAAGCCTGTTCTTGGAGGTTAAATCCAATAAAAGCCTGAACATTACGTCCACTCCGGGAATTCCAGCTGGCTTTTTCTCCCCCTTCTTCTCTTCTTTTGTGTGCGGAGCATGGTCTGACGCGAAAACATCCGCTTTTTCCATGTGAGCAAGAAGGATTTTCTGTTCCTGCTCGTCCCTTAAAGGAGGAAGGCAGTTCAAGTAATCGTGTTTGGCCAAGTCCTTTTCATTCAAAAGCAGATGGTGGGGAGTCATTTCAAAAGTGGCTTTCACTCCTTTTCTCTTCGCTTCTTCAATCACTTTTATTGTCTTCAGGCTTGTGACGTGGCAGATGTGAACGGGCCTGTCAAGATTCGCTGCAAGCCTCAAAACCTTCTGCACTGCAGCAATCTCAGCTTTTATGCTTCTTCCGAAAGCTTCAATGGTTTTCGGGTCTTCTGCATGAACAGAAATCATTCCCGGAAAGTTCTTGAAATGCTTCACCAGAGAAGTGAAATCCTTTACGTAGAAATCGCCCGTGCTCGCTGCCATGAATATCTTCAGGGCAATCGCGCCGGATTTTGCCGCTCCCAAATAATTGTCATTCGTTGCCCCAAAATACAGTCCATAATCGCACACTGCCTTTTCTTTTGCAATCTTCCTTTTTTCTTCAAGCGCTTCAAGGGTAATTGTTTTGGGTTCAGTATTGGGCATATCCAGTATGGTCGTGATTCCCCCATAGAGCGCTGCCCTGCTTCCAGTGTAAAAGTCTTCCTTTTGGGGATTGCCCGGATCCCGGAAGTGCACGTGCACGTCTATTCCTCCTGGAAACACGTGCAGTCCTTCTGCATCAATCCACGTCTTCCCCTTTTCCTCTTCCAGAACAGGAAGTTCCCCCATTGTGGTGATCCTTCCTGTTTCATCGTCTATTTTAATGTCCATCCTTGTGATTCCTTCTTCAAGCACCAATTTGCCGTTTTTAATGATCAAATCAACACCAAAATAGAATAAACAAGCAAAAAATAAAAGCCCTCGTTTGACAAAAATTGAACTTTATTTATTTAAATCTTTTTCGTTTAAAATATATTGGTTGTAATTATGTCCTTTGAGGAAGAAGCAAGTTCCGATGCAAATCAATTGAAACCTGCAAAAAGGTTCAATAGGGTTGGTTGCGCAGCAGCCATTAGCGCTTTAATTTTGGTCTGCTCATTCCGAGACAGGGAAGTAAGGGAAAAAGCGCTCTCAATTCTTGGAATTGGCACGTACAACTACGAACTTGCAAGCTCTAATGGGGGCTATAATTATATTCATTATCTTGCTGCTGACAGGAAGGCGCCTTTGAAGAAAAGATTGAAGGCAGTGAGGGACATCGGGAACTGGAATTCTCTTGAGATTGCGTGCGCGTGCATCCGCATCCTCTATGATGAAAAGGAGCCCATGGAATTGAGGCTTGAAGCGCTCTTCTCTCTGGATAGGATTCAGTCAAGATATGTGGAAGGGAATTTTAAAGATGGGTTGGGAGAAGCGTGGAAGAGCAAGAAGGATGCGAATTATGAGACTGATTTTCTTTCAAAAAACATAAAGGGAGCGCTGGAGAATCCCGAACTTGCAGAACGCTTAAAGCAGTGCGCAATTGAAAGCAGGAGGTTTCCGGAATTTTTAAAAGTATGGAGAAAGCACATGGGAAACAGGAGAAAACTAGAGAAGGGGTTTAAAAAAACCGATGTTTATGAGGGAGTCGAAAGGTGCAGATATCGACGCGTGAGAGGAAACAAGCCTGAAAGCCAGGTGATTTTTGGAAAACGGCAAATTCGAATGATAAGGATGTAGCACCCTCTTCTATCTCATGGCATCAATTGGACATTGAATGTTATTCTATGTGAAGTATGGATACACGATACGAAAAGAAACATGAAACTTTAATAGTAACTAGGGTCGTTAGATTCACTCATTTTCTCATATTCCTCTCTCTCTTTATCGGTCATGTTTTCTATTCTTATTCTTTCGCGCTCTATTTCATAAGGATCAATTGCTGGTTGACTTGGGGGTGCATCCAACCAGGGGTAATTTCGTTTTATTTTTCTCTGAGTCCGGTTTTGTATATCCCATGCATCCCTTCCGAACATACTCCGGATAGAGCATTTTCCGCCATGTTTTTCTAGAAGCCGCAGCAATTCAGGACCGACTGCCCTTGCAGCATAATGCATACAGGTATTTCCATGCCCATCTTTGATATTTGGATCCGCCCCTCTTTCAAGAAGGAAAGTTGCTTTTATGAGATATGGGCCTGATTTCCCGCGTGGATGATTGGTGGATACTGTTCCCAATGAATCCAATACAGTTGAATGGAGAGGAGTCTTGCCCTCGTTGTCTCTGCTGTTTGGGTCGCAGCCTCTATCAAGGAGCAGTCCTGCTACTGGTAAATTCCCACTTAATGCTGCATAATGGAGAGGAGTCTTGCCCTCGTTGTCTCTGCTGTTTGGGTCGCAGCCTCTGTCTAGAAGAGTTTGAAATATTGCTGGAGTTCCGCCAAGCGTCGCACAATGAAGCAACGATCCACCCCAAAGGTTTATTGCATTCATATCGGCATTTCTTGAGATAAGAAGATCAATGATTGCCAAATTATTTCCGCTTACTGCGAAATGAAGTGGAGTTAAACCAGCTATGTTGGATACTTCGGGCTCAACTCCCCTGTCTAAAAGAGAATTGACGGCCTCATAATCGCCGTTGTAAACGGCAACAAACAAATCCTGCTGCAATTCTGGTACACCCAGAATGCCAAGATATCCCATAAAAATTCTTCTTTCCAGCATTGCGCCTCCTTTTTCTGATGCAATTTCCAAGACGGTCTTTCCTTCCCGTCCATGGATATTTATTGAGGCACCGTATTCCAGCAATAGTCCTATAATTTCATCGTTTCCTTGTTTAATAGCCAAGTGAAGAGCAGTATCCCCAAAACCATTCTTAGCATCCGGATCCGCTCCCTGATTGAGCAAATATTCCACAGTTCTAGTATTGTTGTGCCATACAGCTTCTGTAAGCATGAAATCATAATTTTCTGTTTTTGCAGCCAGTTTAACCCAAAAAAGAGCGCCACCCCGTGATAAATTCTGAGCGTAATCCGTTTCATGGAAATCTTGCGGATAGCATGGATTGTTGGAAATTCCAAGTATTAAATCGGGAATAATGAATCTAAGTACACGATACATCATTCTTTGTGGAACGACATTTGTACGTCTTCGCCAGATTTTTTGTTCACCCATTTGCATGAAATCCGGCATTCTCATCGACTGCGAAACCATTTTCCACCACAAGTCATTTTCCGTAGTAAACATTTATAATCCGTATTATCTTTTAAATCAAAGATATTTGGTTGCATATTAATAGTAAATTATAGTAAAATCAGTTTGGGACATGAAAAAAATGCTCTGGGGAATATTTTCAAATTAAAGGGTAATACTCTTATTTTTTTCTGTCGAAGGAAATACTATGGATTCAAAGGAAAACAGGCTCATGGTTGACAATTTATTGGAAAAAGGCTACGCAGACTCTAAAGTCGCTTCAGCAATGCTAAAAATGCCCAGGGAGTTTTTTCTTCCTGAAAGCGCAAGAAAATACGCATATGAAGACCATCCTCTTCCAATTGGGGAAAACCAGACAATTTCAGCGCCTTCAATCGTTGCGTACATGACAATGCTTCTTGAAATTAAACAAGGAGACAAGGTGCTTGAAATCGGGACTGGAAGCGGGTGGCAGGCAGCGCTGCTTTGCGCTCTTGGCGCAAACGTCTTCAGCATTGAGAGATTGGAGCATCTGGCTGAAAATGCGCGCGCAAATTTGGAAAAAAACAACCTCAAGGAGGTTAAAGTGATAGTTGGAGACGGAACTTTGGGATACGAAGAAGAGGCGCCCTATGACAAGATTATCATCACTGCGGCAACTCCCCAGATTCCCCAGCCTTTAGTATGTCAGCTGAAAGAAGGGGGAAGAATAGTTGCTCCTGTTGGCGTAAGATTCCATCAGGACCTTTTATTGGGGAAAAAAATCAACGGCGAATTGATAACAGAGAATGCGCTTGCAGTGATTTTCGTCCCTTTGATTGGACAATTCGGCTTTCGTGAAGAAGGATAAAGTCCGCTCATGGCGGACAACTAGAGGACTTTATCCGCATTTGAGGCAGAACAATTATGATTGAAACTCTCAAATACAATAAAAATCATTCCTATCATATATTGATGCTAGAGGGATTGGAAATGGAGATTGAGGAGTTTGCAGCGCACTACCCTTTCACAAAGCAGGCAAAGGACTATTTCATCCACCACAAAGTGGAGCTGAATGAAGAGATAATAAATCTGGGAAGAAAAAGGCTGGAAAATATGCTTGGAGGGGATTGGGATGTTCTGATTTCCATTGAAACTGAAAAAGAGATTGCTTCTTTTGCTGCTGCAAAAATGATCATTTCCGCAAGCAATACCCCCTCGCTCATTTATGGTTTTGCCGTCGGCGAATCAAAAAGGGCCTCGAAATTCCTTTCAAAAGATTCATACAAGGATTCTGAAACGATAATTGAATGCGCTGAAGGAATTGGTTTGGAACTCAAAGAAGAGAATGATATGTATCATATGAATGTTGCGGAATACCTGATGAGCATGCCCCGCTCCTCCCATTATTACCTCGTAAACAGGGAGGTGAAGAAAGGAAACGTGAAACTCAACAAGCACGAAGCAATCAGGGTTCTGGAGGAGGGGATAAGAAGGAAGATTGAAAAGGAGCTTCCGCAAAAATCAGAATTCTCTTCCGAAATCAAAAAAATTGCCGAGGAATTGAAAAAGAAGGAGATGGAGAAAAGGAAAAAGGAATTGAAATTTGAATTCTCAGGGGATTTTCCTCCCTGCGCCGAAGAGATAATTTCGAAAGCAAAAGAGGGGGCGAACCTTTCCCACGTGGAAAGGTGGTTCATTGCAGTCTATCTCAACAAGATAGGATGGAAGGAGGGCCAGATAATCGATTTATTCAGGAAACAGCCTGATTTCAAGGAATCCATCACGCGCTACCAAGTGGGATACGTGAAAAAGAAGAATTATTCGGTTCCTTCGTGCGCGAGATTGAATTCGGAAGGCGTATGCGCAAAACCGTGCGGAATAAGAAGTCCGCTGAGTTTTAGGAAAAAAACATAATGATTGCCTTTTATAAATTCTTATCCCATAATAATAGGTTATTACCATTACTAATGATGTTTAGAGATGCTTTTATGAGCAAGGTATTCGCAGTTATGAAGGAATTGAAGGTTGGGAAGTACGTGATGATAGACGAAGAGCCGTGCAGGATTGTGGGAATCCAGACGAGCGCCCCAGGAAAGCACGGGGCTGCAAAAATGAGGGTGGATGCGATTGGGCTCTTTGACGGAAGCAAGAGGAACCTCCTGAAGCCTTCTGATGCTGACTGCGAAATACCAATAATCGAGAGGAAGAACGGCCAAGTCGTTTCCATATCCGGGGACACTGCGCAGTTGATGGATCTCGTGAGTTTTGAAACTTTTGATGCAAGAATTCCCGAAGAACTCAAGGACAAGATAGCAGACGGGAAGGAAGTGGAGTACATGGAGACGATGGGAAGAAGGCTTCTTCAGAGAATCAGGGAATGAATTATCATACCCCTTAAAATCTTGCAAGTCTGCGCAGATTGTTTTGCGGCTTTTAAGGGGGAAAACATCCTTGCAGGATATTTTCGGTCTGATATAGAGGTGGAAAAATGGAGATTAACATAACAGAAGAGAAGGACAATCCTTTGCTGAAAAGGCTGGAATTGAAAGCAATCGTCGGCTTTTCAGGCCCGACTCCTTCAAGAAAAGAAATCAGGAAGGAATTGGCTGCAAAAAAGGAAGTCAATTCCGAATTGATCATCATTGACGCGATCAACCAGCAGTTTGGGAAAAATGAAGTGAAAGTGATTGCCAAAATATACAAAGACGCCGAAAGCATGAAAATCGAGCCTTCTTACAAATCAAAAAGAGGCGAACCCAAGGAAGCGAAAACCGAAGAAGCAAAACCAGCTGCGGAAAAGCCAAAAGAGGAAAAACCCGCGAAGAAATGATTTTTTGATTAATTTCTTTTCAAGAAAGTTTGATTGAGTTTCTTTGATTAATCTTTCTTTTTAAGAAAGTTTAGGTGATTATGAATGGCAGAAAAACCTGTAAAAGCGCCTGCGAAAGCAGAGAAAAAACCGAAAAAGGTAAAAGCATGGAAGAAGAAGAAATATTGCCCGAAATGCGGGCCGGGGTTTTACCTTGCAGAACATAAAGAACGAAACGCCTGCGGAAAGTGCGGATACATGGAGAAAAAGTCCTCTTAGGATTATTTCCCTAGTTCTCGCCCTGTCCTGCTTCATTTCGCTTACTTCCTTCCTTTTCACAATCCCTTTTGTCGCTTTTGACGATATCGCGCTGTTTGAAGTTGCATTCAGGGAGGTTTTCTTCAGGGGAATCATAACTTTCTTAGGAGGAATAATAACCTCTTTTGCATACGCTCTGACGTATTTTCTTTTGTTTGTTTTTCAATTCGGAACAGAAGCGAAGGATGCTCTCGGAATATCCATATATTATCTTATAACTGGCTTCCTGCTTTTCCTCATGTCGAAAAAGTTTGGGTTCAGGTTTGCTCTTGCTTCTGCAATACTTTCCTACATTTTCATCGCAATATTCGCAATTGACAAATTCTTTTCAAGCGTTGTTCTTTCATTGTTTTTCTTTTCGGCGTCATTTGCATTCGCGAAACCAGAAGAATTGGGGCTTGCGAGGGAAAACATTTTCCGTACGGTTTTATTCGGAATCATAGCATTCATGGTCATGCTTTTGGTCTCTTTTTCCGCAATCACGCTGATTAAAAGCCAGAATGTGAGCGATTTGGAGAATGTGCAGAAGGCTTTGGAGAGTGCACCCACATACATCCTGTTTCTTGCAGTCAGTTTCGGCCCTGTTGCAGAGGAATTGTTCTTCAGGGGACTTTTGATCGGCAAAATAGGAATGTTCATCACGCGCAACAGCGCATTGGTGAGAAGCAGGAAGGAAGCAAGAAATATCAAGGAAATGAGTCTTGGTGGGGCGATCATTGCTCTTGTGATTTCAAGCGCAATATTCTCGCTTGCGCACGTGAGATACGGCTCCTGGGTTGAACTCGCAGGAGCATTGGTGCTTGGGTTGTTCCTTGGCGCAGTGTATCTAAGGACAAAGAATATCCTCGTTCCAATCATAGCCCATTTGATCTACAATTCCCTTTCGATTGCAACGATGTTTTTTTGAAATAAGAAAGGGGACGTGCCGTCCCCTTTCCTTAACCTTTCCCCTTGCATATTGAGAGTTGCTACTCCGTATGGTATTTTGATTTGAATTAAAATACTCATTGGCATTTCGTCAATAAATTGATAACATTTAAGGAATGATATTCTGCAAAAAAATGTTTGGTATTATAAAATATTGCAATAAATAAAAATACGGTGTAAAAATGATTTCAATTGGCTTTGAATCAACTGCGCACACTCTTGGAATCGGGGTATGCGAAGAGGGGAAGATGCTTGCAAATGAGCTTGCAATGTACACTGCGCCCCAAGGCGAAGGTCTTCATCCGCGCAAGCTCGCTGAGCATCATGAGAAGGTTTTTGGGGAGACATACAATGGGGCGCTGGAGAGGGCAAATGTAAAACCTGAAGAGATTGACGTTGTTTCGTTTGCAAGAGGACCGGGCTTGGGGCCCTGTCTTAAAGTAGGCTTGATTGCCGCAAAAAAGTTCTCATTGAAATACAAGAAACCAATAATTGGAGTGAACCACTGCGTTGCCCATATAGAGATTGGGAAACTGCTTTCGAATTTTGCCGATCCTCTTGTTATTTATGTAAGCGGGGGAAACACCCAGATTATCGCCGGAGAAATAATTAAAATCAAGGGGAAAAAGAAAACCAAATACCGCGTCATTGGGGAAACCCTTGATTTGGGATTGGGCAACATGATAGACAATTTCGCGAGGATTGTTGGGGAGAAATCCCATGGGGGAATAGTTGAGAAGCTTGCTGAGAAGGGCAAATACGTTCAACTTCCCTACATTGTGAAAGGAATGAGCTTTTCATTCTCCGGAATCCTCACGGATTTGGAGAGAAAATTCAAGACTGGCAGATATTCAAAGGAGGATTTGGCTTATTCTTTGCAGGAAACCAGCTTTGCAATGATTGCAGAGGCTTCGGAGCGTGCGCTCTGTTTGACAAAAAAGAAGGAGATTCTGGGAGTTGGGGGGGTTATGCAGAACAAGCGCATAACGCAAATGCTTGCTGAAATGGGAGAACCCCATGGAGCAGTTTACAAAACGCCCCCATCTGAATTCAACAGGGACAATGGGGGGATGATTGCTTATACGGGCCTTTTGATGTATCAGAAGGGATGGAGAGATGAAATTGAGAAATTGAATTCAAAACAGAGGTGGAGGACAGATGACATTATATTCTGAAACTTTTGGAAAAAGTTTCATCAAAACTGATGAAGAACTTTCTTTGGAAAAGAAAGTTGAACAAAGAAACCCTCAAATAACATTCGAGGATTTAATTGAAGGGAAACACGCCCTTGGGAAGGGAGCAGAAGCCATAGTGCATTCTGCAAGGATGTTTGGGGAGGAAGTTGTGATAAAGGAGAGGATTGTTAAGAAATACAGGATAAAGGAGATTGATGAAGGGCTTCGCACGAAAAGAACGTCAGTTGAGGGAAGCATGCTGAAAAAAGCGCAGGAAGGGGGGGTAAACGTTCCGCAAATCCATTTTGCTTCAAAATTCGAGCTCTTCATGCAAAAAATAGACGGTAAAAACCTCCATGAACTGCCCGAGAAGGAATGGGAAAAATGCCTTGGAGAAGCAGGCGCCATTCTCGCAAAACTCCATTCCCTTGGGATTGCACATGGGGATTACACTCCTGCAAACCTCATTGTCACAAAAAAGGGGCTTTTCGTCATTGATTTTGGCTTGAGCATGCACACGAATTCAATTGAAGACAAGGCAGTGGATCTGCTTTTGATGAAGAAGAGCCTGCGCAAGGCAAAGGATTTTGAACTCTTTCTAAAAAGCTACCTGAAACATGATAAAGAGGGAAAACAGGTTGCAGCGCGCGTGGAAGAAATAGAGAAAAGAGGAAGGTATGCTGAGAGATAATAAAATGGGGAAATCAGGAAATAATGGGAAAAAAATAAAAGGAAAAAAAGCAGAGGTTATTTTGCCTTTTCGTAATTTGCGATCAATTTCTTCAACGTGACTTCTGGATCCTCGTTTGCTTTTTTTATCCCATCAAGTATGACCTTATGGGTTTCCGCGCTTCCAAAACCATAGTTCTTGCTTTGGCCTGTGACTAGCGCAAGCCTGTTGAGTACTCTTACGTATTCGCTCCTGCACCACCCGGGAGTGCCTTTTTTCCCAAGCTTAAGGTTCTTTCTGGTATCTTCATGAAGTTGTGCAAGCATTTTCCTGACAACCCATGCATAGGCTTGGGCTTCCTTATCTCCTTTCTCAAGCAGATAATTCACCATTGCCATGCACCTATTATGGAGCTGTAAGAAATCCTGCGTAAGCTGGGTTGCCACTGGTGCTTTTGGGGTTGCGGATCTCCTTGCTGGAGCGGCTGTAGGCCTTCTTGCGGTAGGCGGCCTCTCTCGAGTCTGCCCGCTTCTCGGCGATGCAATTATGGGAGCTCTCGGGGTTTGAGTCCTCCTGACCTGTCCTTCAGATCCTATTACTTCTTCCCAAGTTTTTACCTGTATAACCATAATTTTCACCTCTCAACTATTGAGCATAACTATCAAGATACTGGTTTGCGGCTTGAAGCCCACGGCCTGCATTTAAAATTCCATAAACCTGAGACCATAAATCTCCAATGTTTTGTTTTGTGATTCCGGGAATTTTCCTGATTTTCTGCCATAAAACTTTCACCTGATCTTCATTGATTCCATACGTTGCAAGCCGGGTGTATTTATCGTTGACATACGGAATGCTCATATAAGCGACTGCTTCCAATACCGCTGTTTCAGCATCCGCATGACTTGTAGAAGATCTGAATTGCGCAGGGTCTGCCATTTGCCCCCATAGAGCTGACACAGCTGCAAACGCAATTTGTCCTGCCTGTGCTCCTGAGAATCCTTGTCTTTCAAGCAATGTGGTTTTTAGTGCGACCTGTGTATAGAAACTTTCTCTTTCAGATTTTGATGCTTTTTCTTCGAGCATTTTCCTGTATTTATGAACTGTAACATAATAAACTCCCCCAAAAACCGGAATGGCTATTAAAGACGTAGCACCTGCTGCAATACCAACAGAAGCCCATGTTGTACCAGCTATGGCGGCAGACCCATATGCGACCGCTGCCTGCCCTGCCGTAACTGCTGCGCTTGCTACTGCGGGCCACGCGGTTGTAGAAACCCAGCCCCAAGCGGTTCCTGCTCCCTGGGCAACTGCTTGGGCAATTCTTGGACCTAATGCAACTGCTCCAGCACCAGCAGCCCCCCCGCCGGCAGCCATTCCCACATCCCTTCCAGCATGTCTTTCTTCAGGCATATTATCACCTTCTATGAATATTTTATTTTGGAATGATTTTTCCAATATTAATAAGGAATCCCCGAGTATATATACTTTTCTTCTTTAATTGACGAAAAATGAAAAAAAAATTATTTCAACAGGGCTTTGAATTCTTCATAAGCTTGTTCATGCATTTTCCTTGAATCATCAAACTTGTTGTCCTTTGCTGCTGTTTTCCAAGCCTTTGCCAACTTTCCATGCATGTACCAATACCGGTCTGCTGAGATTTTATTCTCCTGGAATGCCTTCCATAATTCATTAACAAGCCTATCGTGGTATTTTTTCAAGGAGTCCACTTCCGGTTGGGTTCTGCCGTGCTTTTTCATCAAAACCAAATCTGAAGGAGGAATCCCTGCTTTTTTAATTCCCGACAGAGGTTGGGTTGGTGAAGCTGCTTGGGAGGCCGTTCCAGAAGCTTGAACTGGTTCTGGACCTGATTGTGGCGCAACTGCTGGCGTTGATTGACCTTCTTGAGGACTGGGCTGCATTTCGCTTGGGGATTCCGCATTTGCGGTTGCAGATCCAGCTTCCCTTCCGGTTGTTTCAGGCTTTTGTTCTTCTGCTGAAGTTCTTGCAGGTGATTCTCTTAGAGATTCTGTTTCGGATCTTTCAGCTGGCTCACTTGATTGTCTCTCCGCAGGCGCAGTCCCTCTTGCATGAGCTGCCTGCGATTCCCCCGCTGTTCGTACTGGGGGTTGTTCATTTGGTCTTCTTGCAGGAACATCAGATGGCACAGAAGATAATGAAAGAGGTGAAGCGCTCTCAACTGTTGGTATAGGCGATTCTGGATATTGCGCATCCCCAGAGATTATTCTGCTCCTTTCTTTTTCATCGAGCCATGATGCCAAACCCAATCCAACCAATATTGGCCAAAGCCTTTGCCCCCCTGCTGGTTGCGCAGAAGGAGAAGGAGATTCCGACGGTTCGGCTGCTGCTTCAGTGCGAATTCTCTCCAGATCGTCTATTGTTTTCGCTTTTTCTTCCCTTAAAGCCTTATACTCGATCACTGCAGGGTCTTTTTCCAGTTCAGAAATTGCTCCTTGGATTTCACCTTGTCTTGCATAAACTCCCCTTCCTGCCCTATGCTCCCTCGCAACTTCTCCCAACGGGGCTTCTCTTGCCTGCATTCTTGCCGCCTCATTCTCTTGTTCAAGTGCAATGTATTTTTTCACGTTTTCATTTTGCTCCAGTTCACCCATCCTCTCTTTGACTGCCTTCAATGCCCCTCCCCTTCCCTTGTTTTTCTTGACGGTATCCCTCATCTTCCTTAAAGCATCATAACGGGCGTATTCGGAAGTTGACTTAAGTTCCTTTAATTGAGCTTCTGCCTCGGCTATCTGCTGGGGTATTGGTTTTTCTCCCTGCTGAAATCTTCTGGCTAATTCCCCAGTTGATGCTTCCTGCGCTTCCCTTCTCAATTCTGCAATTCTTTGTTCAAGTGAATTTGCCCTTTCAACTATGCTCTGTCCCTTGCTCCTTAAAGTATCGAGCTCTCCCCTCACAGCCCTCAATTCATCTGCAACTGGAAGTTCTCCATGCTGTATCCTCCTTGCTGCTTCAGACGTTGAAACATTTTCCAATTCGTGCAATCTCGTTTCGAGCTCTACAATTCTGGCTTGCCTTGCAGTCCCATCAAGCTCTGAAATCTGCCCATCCAATCCCTGCAATTTTGAAGAATCATAAGAACCAACTGTTCTCCTGACTCTTGATGCCAACCGCAATCTTGCTTCCCCTGCTGGTTGTAGAGGCGTGGATCTGGATGCACTTGCTGGCGTTTCTCTACCGCGGAGTCTGGCCCCCGGCGCTTCTTCCGGAGCTGCAACCATTCCTTGGGCAAGTTCTGCTTCTGAAGCTCCCACGCCATCAGTTGCTGCTCTTCTTGTTCCTTCCACTGCTCTTCTCACACGGTCAATTCCGCCTGCAACTGCACTTCCCATTGCCCTTCCTGCCCTGAATGCGGTTCCTTCCCTTGCAGCTGCTCCTGCTGCTCTTTCAGCTCCTTCTGCAGCTTCAGCAGGAGCTCCCCTTAATTCCCTTCCTGCCGCCACAGCTGCTCTCCCAACTCTTGTGCTTGCAACTCGCCTTCCTGCTGCTTCCCTTGCCCTTCCAGCAACTTCACGCGCCCTTTCTCCTGCCCTCCCTGCTACCCTTCTCACAGCTCTTCCAGCTCTCGCTGCGGCGCCTTCTCCTGCTGCTTGAGCTCCTTCTGCAGCTTCAACAGGTCTCCTTGCAGCTTCGCCAGCAGCTCTCGCAGCCCTAACTGGTCTTGTTCTGGCAAGTTTTTCACCTAAATTTGTGAGCGTTCTCGGAATCCCTTCCCTGAAAACTGAACCCACTCTTCCGCTGAATGCTCCTTTCAAAGCAACACTGCCCACAATCAACGCCCATGCTGCATTCATGTCCCCCCCAGCCCGTATTGCACGGCTCCTTGATTCGTTTAATTTTCTTGCGGCTTCACCAAAATCCTGTTTTGCCTTGAGAAACTCATTATAATCGTATTGAGTTGCCAAACCCTTGCCGAGAAGTCCTTCATAAGTATGCGCAATTCTCCTGTAATCCGCTTCTATCCGTTCATAATCATGATAAGCGTCCAGATAATCATTCAATGCAAGTTCGAAAGTACCCATCCCTGTAACGGTATCAACTGCGGCTGCGAGGTGGCCATACTCCCTTGCCATTTCCCTGTAGTGCTGGTACATTCCCTTGAATGTGGCAACTGGATGAAGGCAGAGATTTTTTGCCATATTCGCGAGTGATACCGGCGTGCCCACGACTGCGCTGAACGCCCACAACCCAACTGCATTTGCCAAATCTCTTGCAGTTGTCGACTTCACGTCACCAGAATTATAATATTCCCAGTATGCTTTTTGAAGAGCCTGGTTTTTTCTTAATGCTCCTACATTAGCCCGTGTGGTTGGGGGGAGCATCCCAAGATAGCGGTCAAGCCTTTGCACTCCAGTGGTCATGCTGTTGTTGAAAAGAAGCAACCCGATGTTTCCAAGTGCATTCCAATCACCTGCCAATGCCCGCTGAACGTGATTTTCTGAAAGCGTTTTTTCTATCGAATATAATTCAAGCCATAATTTTGCTTTTTGGTCTCCTTTTGCAGCCCTCTGTTGCATGGTTCTTACGTAATTCCCAGTTCCACGCGGATCCTGCTTGGCCCATTTCGCCCCATCCAATCCAAGATTCGCTATCCAAGCCCCGCCTAAGGCTCCGACACTATCCACGGAAATAGTCATTCCCTCTGCAGGAACTGCATGAGAAGTTTGGGATCCTATGCTGAGAATGCTTTGAGCTGCCCTATAAACAGCTTCTCCTGAGGTTCCTTGAAGTCTTGCATTTCTCCATCCGGGATAATGAGAATTCAAATAGTCGATTTGATTTTTTACCCTTAATCTAGTATCATGATTATTACTTGCCCTTGCTTCCTGAATCAATTCCCTTAATTTTTCAATTCCTGAAATCAATGGCTGAGCCAATGCTTGAACCATAATCTCACCTCTTTCTGAATAAATGCCTCATTGTTTAGATATATACTTTCCTTCGTCAACCGTCGAATTTTTTTGAAATGCTTATTCAAAATATAAACGCAAAATTAATTTCGCCTTGCTCCATGCGCATTGATTTTGGGGTTGGGCATGCGAACCGCGAATTCGCAATTATAATTAGCAGTATTTGGAATACTTCTTTTTTTGGAGGATTTACACTGGGTTTTATGATGAGAAATTCGATCTTCTCTCGAACGTTAATATTATATAGAACTTTCCCTCAAAGGATAATGGTGTTTACATGATAGATGCAGTCAGCAAAAGAAGGAGCGAAAGAAGCTATGCTCCAAAGGAAGTGGAAAAGGAGAAGCTTGAAGAGATCATCTGGAGCGGATTGTTTGCGCCTACTTCTGCAAACAGAAGGCCCGTTCATTATATTATCGTTAAAGATGCTGAAACGAAGAAAAACCTTGCAAAAGCGACAAAATGGGGAGGATTCATTGCGGATGCTCCTGCGGCAATAGTTGTCTGCGCGGAAATGGCAATGGACAGGGGGAAGAGATGGGTTGAGGATTGCTCCATTGCTGCAACACACCTAATGCTTGAGATTGAAGCGCAGGGACTGGGGGGATGCTGGGTGCAGGTTAGGGAGGGGGATAGGGAAGATAAGAATGATGCGGAGCAGATTGTAAGGGATGTTTTGAAAATCCCGAAGGAATACAGGGTGCTTTGCATGCTCTCCCTTGGCTATCCCAAGAAGAAGCTTCCTTCACATAAGAAAGATGAATTCCAGAGGGAATTCAAGGAAAGAATTCATTTGGAGAAGTTCTGATTTTTCATTGTTTTAGAATTTCAATAGTATTTTTTGCATTGAAATTCAAAAGCGTTTTGAGTAGTGCGACTACTCAAAAATTTTTGAACGGTAAACCGTTCAAAAAGCTGAAAAAGTTGCTTTCAACTTTTTCATTTTGTCCTTTTTTCTTTTTTGGTTAATGCAGTGATTAGTTCATCGATTCTGAGAAAACGGATGTTTGTTTTTCCAGATATTTTTTCCCCTTTCTCCCCCTTGAAGAATACTATATATGCATTCCGCGCTTCATAATCCTCAATAAAAGAATATATGCTTTTGCCAACCGTCTTTCCGTCTGAAAAAATTTTGACTTCGATGGGAATAATTTCCTTCTCCAATTCAATTATAAAATCGACTTCCGCATCTCCTTTTGTTCTCCAATATTTTGGATTGAATCCGTTTTTTACCAATTCAGAAAGGACATAAGATTCGAAAAGTGCGCCGTTTTTTTCAGGAATGAATGAAAAATCCGAAGAAGCCGCATTGGCAAGGCCCGTATCAAGAAAGTAAATCTTTGGCTGCTTGACAAGCTCCTTGGACTTGTTTGTAAAAAAGGGCCGGACTTTTCGGATAATATAGCTTTTTTCAAGCGCGTCGATATATTTTTTCAATGTTTGGAAACTGATTTTAAGTTCATTTGCAACATTTTCATACGAAACCAGCAAACCGTTGTTGAATGAGAAATATTTTGCCAAATCTTCAAGTATCCCCTGTTCATTGATTGAAAACATGCTGACTGCGTCTTTCAGCAAAATAGTTGAAAAGAGGTTTTTCAGGATGAGTTTTTTCTTTTCAATATTTTCTTCGAGAATGACTTCGGGATAACCGCCAAATGAAATATTTTCCCATATCGCTCTTTCAAACATGGAATCCACATATTCTTTCAGCCCTTTTGCCCTGAAAAATTCATTCATTGAAAATTGGTATAGATTGAGTATTCCGACCCTTCCGACAAGAAGCGAAATTACTTTTTTCTCAAGAAGAATCTGGGAAGAGGATGTTATCCAGAGCCTGTGCCCGGAATCAGCAAGATATTTCAATCCCATGCCCGGATTATCGCATAGCTGGACTTCGTCAATCACGGTGACGCTTTTGTCTTGTACATACATCATTTCAAATTTTTTAATATCCTCATTAAACAGCTTTCTTGAATCCGGATCATCCATGTAAATATATTGGGAATTGGGAATTCCTGCCAACTGCTCTTTTAAAAAGGTTGTTTTTCCCGCCTGCCTTGGCCCTACGACTGCGACGATCTTGTGGGTTTCCGAAAGCAATTTGAATGTTCTGGTGATGTCTCTTTCAATGTACATGAATATGCTTTAAATGCCAAAGTTTTTATATTTATCTCTACTTTTCCTAAACTGGACTTTAACTTTATCCCGACTATTCCTAAACTGCAGTTAAAGAATAGTCCAGTTAATATTGAATTGAACATTTCTTCGTGAGGCAATATTAAAGAATTTAGTCAATGGCTTTTTTATGCATCTTCATAAATCCCGGTTAAGAAAGGTATAAATACATGGTATGTATAATACATATTATGTAGGTGAGTTTATGGATTTTATTGACAGAAAACAGGAAATAGAACAACTTCATGAGCTGGAAAAAAGAAATTCATTTTTTTTAGTAGTCAAGGGAAGAAGGAGGATTGGAAAAACATCGCTTTTGCTTAGGGCATATCCTCATGCCCATTATTTGTTTGTTGGTTCAAGTTATTCTGAATCTGAATTGGCAGAAGAATACTGCGAGAAGCATTCCCTTCCCAAAGTTTCAACTTTCAGGGATTTGATTATGCTTCTTCTTCGGGATAACAAACCTATAATAATCGACGAATTCCAGAATTTATTGACTGTTGATAAAAAATTGTTTTCAACCATGCAGGAACTGTATGATGAGAACAAAAATCAGATGAAGCTGGCTTTGTGCGGTTCGAGCTATACTCTCATGACTCGCATTTTTTCATCATCAGCATCTCCTCTTTATGGGAGAAAAACAGCAGAACTTACCATACAGAACCTCCCTTTCAAAGCATTGGCTGAAAGCCTTCCTTATGAATTCGAGGAAATGCTGAAATTCTGGTTTGTGTTTTCGGGAATTCCCTATTATTATACTCTTATTGAAGAACTCAAATGGCCTGCGTTCGAAAAAGGAGTGGAAATGCTTTTTTTCTCTTCTCTTGCGCCTTTGAAAACAGAGGGAAAGGCAGTATCTGCAATAGAAGCCGGAAAAGAGGGAAAAGTGCTTTCAACATTGTTTTCTGCGGTTGCAAAAGGAAAAACAAAATTCAATGAAATCGCAGGAGCGTATGGAAACGACAATAAAAAAGCCTCAAGATATCTTGAATGGGCTTTGAATGAGACTGCATTCGTCAGGAAGGCAAAACCCCTATTGGGAAAAGGAGAATACCGTTATTATATTCAGGATCCTCTCCTGTTGTTCTGGTACGGCTATGTCCAAAAATTCAATGAGGAGATTGAAAAAAATGAATTTGATGCCCCTAAGCAATACTTCAAGGAAAATATTTCATCATTCATGGGAATTCAATTCGAGAATTTTATTGAACAACATGCAAAAACCCTCCTCCCTATGGAATGGTCTTCAATTGGAAAGCAATGGGGAAAACAAAGGGATTCCAAAGAGAGCTATGAAATTGATTTGGTTGCACTTAATGAAAAAACAGGTATTATAGGATATGCAGAATGCAAATGGAAGAAAGAAGTGAATGCAAAGGAAATCATGGCGGGTTTGCTTGAAAAATCCCAAAATGTTGCGAAAGAAAAAGCGATGGAGGGGATTTTCATCCTGTTTGCAAAAAGTTTTTCAAAAAAAATCAGTGAATTTGAAGGGAAAACGGTTCATTGCATAGATTTAAAGGAGATTGAAAGAAAGATTAGGGGCCCATGATTTTTCATTATTGCAGGACAACACGCTGTGTTGTGCTGAATAAACTTCCTCCACAAATAAACCATTTAAAAAATTGAAAAGATTGCTTTTGCTTTTTCAAACTTAATTTCGCCGGGCGAAGCCAGTTCTTTCGGAATGTTTGCCTATGCTGGTTCATTCCAAAGGAGACTTCATGACGATTGTTCTCCGAAATGGCAAAGTTAAGTTCAAAGCCCAAAAACTATTTTAACCACTTAAAACAAAATCATAGCATGAAGACCGGAACAGCCGACCTTCCCCTGCATTATGGAAGCGCTCCCAAATGGCTTTTTGACAGGATGGTGAGGCTTTCAGGAGAGATGGGAAAAATCATCGTGAATGAGTATGGAAGCGCGGAATTCTTCAGGAGAATCTCAAATCCTTACTGGTTTCAGGCTTTTTCATGCGTCTTGGGTTTTGACTGGCATTCTTCCGGAACGACCACTACGACGATGGGAGCGCTGAAAATGTCAATAAAACCAGAAGAAATGGGAATTGCAGTTTGTGGTGGAAAGAAAACCTCAAGGGATACTCCTCAAGAGATTATTGAGAAGGGAACTGCGCTTTCTTTGATGACTGACAGGATTGATTTTCTTCAAAGGGCAAGCAGGCTTTCTGCAAAAGTGGACAATTCCTGCATACAGGATGGATATTCCTTGTACCAGCATTCATTCCTGTTTGATGAGAAGGGGAATTGGTGCGTTGTGCAGCAGGGATTGAATGAAGTGAACAGGTACGCAAGAAGATACCACTGGCTTGGGGAAAGAGTGTTTAATTTTGTCGATGAACCACACAACGCGATATGCGGAAAAGAGAAAAAGGAGCAGGTTCTCAACATGGTTGCAATGAAGAGCAGCGAAGCGCGCTCAAAAAGCGTTGAAATAATGAGGGAGGAAGCTGGAAGACTGGGAAAATTGTGCGAAGACGTGGAGAAAGCAGAAGAGCATGAAGAGAATGGTTTCAAGCAACTCGTGATGCCAAAACAGCACTTTCTTTCCAAAAAGGAAGTTGAATATTTGGAAAAAGCAACTCAGCTTCAGCCGAAAACCTATGAAGATTTAATTTTGATTAATGGAATGGGCCCAAAGAAAATAAGGACTCTTGCGCTGATCGCACAGCTCGTTTACGGAAAAGAAGCAAGCTGGGAGGATCCAGTGAGATTCTCCTTTGCGCATGGCGGAAAAGACGGGTTTCCCTTTCCAGTGAACAGGAGCATGTATGATGAGAGCATTGGGTTTTTAAGGGACGTCGTGGACCAGACGAATATTGACGGCTTTGAGAAAAGGAAAATAATGGGGAAACTGGCTGCATTCTGAATCAGATTATGAAAATATTTCTCTTTATTGAGTACAGTCTATTTTATTCATTTACTTTCATTTTAGGGTTTAGATTTATTCAATATTTCCCATTTTTTCCTGAAGAATGGATAAATTATAATGCCCTTCAGTCAATTCAGGATTTCTTCTCAAGCCCTCTTGATAATCTTTTATTGCAGATTCATAATCACCCAAAGCACTGTAAACTGCTCCTCTATTTGAGTAGGCCCATGAAAAATCTGGGTTCAAATGGATTGCAGTTGAAAAATCTCTCAAAGCTTCTGGATATTTCCCCCGCTCATAAAACGCCAATCCTCTATTATTATATGCAAGAAAAAAATCCGGATTAATTCTAATTGCTCTTGATAGGAATTTGATTGCTTTTCTGGGTTTATTCATTTTCAAATTGACGGATCCCCTATTATTCAAAGCACCGGCATAATGTGGATTTAATGCAATTGCTAATGCGTATAAGGCATCTGCGTGTTCTAAATTTCCCTTAAGTTCTTCACCATATCCTAAATGTGCATAGGTTAAGGAATGCAATTGCTTTTCTTGGATGATTTGCAGATTTGGAATTCTTTGTCTCAAATTTTCCAAATTATCAATCAACTCATCAGTTGTTTCAAAAACCAATTCACCGAGAGCAATTAGAGTATGTCCAGGTCCTATTACAACTCCCATATCCAATCCTAAAAATGTTGCAACATCATATACTAAAAATGTGGAAGAATCGCAATCCCATTCATTGCTTTCCAAACATGTCGAAAGCAGGTCTGCATCTTTTGTTCCATATTTGATTCCGAGATTTGAATGCATTATGCTCCAAAGCTCCGTAAGGAATCTTCTAAACAAATCCAGAGAAGGTGTGGGATCATCCAATATTCCCAATTCAATTAAAATGTTCGAAATGGTTTCAACAAGATCAGTATATTTGGATGCCAATAGTAATGCCTTTTCAGGATCTGAAGCTAGTTCAGCAATGATTCTTTGCACTCCATACAAATCCAAATTCAAATCAATTGAAAAATAAAGAGAATTGATATGCTCTGCAGACCAATTTGATAAATCGATAAATATTCCTTTATTTTTGAATAAATGAATTATTTGCTTTTTTCTTCTGTGTATTGCTCTTTTATTGTCTTGTGAATCTTCCCTCAAAACTTGTTTAAATCTTTCATCATTTGGATTTTCTGAAGATGGATTTTGTGAAATCTTATGGACGGCATCTATTGCTTCTTTCTGAGCATATTGAGGGAGGGATTGAATGAAAGGAACAAATGAACATTCTTGGAATATTCTTTCTTCAAGAATATGCCCTCTGCCCCATCTTTGTCTATGAAAAGAGATAGGAGGTTTCATATATTTTTGATTTTCTCTTCTAAAAAAGGGCTTAAACATAGTCTCAAAATATATTATGCGCTTTTAATATTTTAAATCTATGCATCGGAATTTGAACCAAATATATATAAATGATAAAGTATGTAAAAAACATCACAAAGCCCATGAAAAGTGGAACAGGTGGAAAATTGGATAATGGTGAAGGAATTGATGCTGTTGGAAAATTCTCCAGACAAAAAGCAAGGGGTGAAATATTAGTAGGAGCATCCGTTATAGAAAGAGAGGGACCCCCAGGAGGGTATTCGGGAATTGACAGCGATGGGGGATTTATTCCAGTAGCTTTAAAAGCCACAGTTGATGAAATACGCGGTTCAGATGGCCGCAATGGTTCAACGTCTTCTTATAGCAAGGCTCAAGAGGAATATGCAGCTCAGGAATACAGAAGAATGATGGAAGAAGAAAGACAAAGACAAGAGCGTATTGAATATTTTAATAGAGAAGTAGATGGAGTAAATATTTGGATTGCTATTAGAAACAGAGATTTGGACGTTCTTTTAAAGCTTCATGAAGAAGCAAGATCTGATTCAGATAAAATAACTATTGAAAATGCAATTTTTGAAGCAGCATGTTCTGTAGCACATTATGAAGCAGTATATGCGTATTTTTCAAAACATCAGTCGAGAGCATACTGGAAGCCTGAGGAAAGGGCGGATTCTTCAACATTATCTGGACCTTTTTTTTCACGGGGTATGTCTTGGAATGGTGAAGTATTGGCGAAAAATAGACTTCTCGGAGCTGCAGTTAGAGAAAGAGATGTGGAGGTATTACTAAGGCTTCGAAAATTAGTCTCTTCATATCAGGATAGAGAAGAAATTGATAGGCATTTGAGAGAAATTCAGGGTAATCAAGGAAAACCGAATTTCGGTGGGTATTTGCCTCTTCTTTTGATTATTAATATGAGTCTTGCATCGACTATTCCTGAAAAACCGATCAATAAAACAATGGAACAAAGAAGGGAATCAAGAGATATGAGGATAATAGATCGACATACTTCGTCAACTCAAAGTATAAATGATGGAGATAAAGGTTGTTTGGATGCTGAATTAATTTCTCAAAAAATAAATCCCTGTGCTATGCGTGGAAATTCACGTTGTATTTCAAGAGTTCAAAATAAAACTAAAAATAGGATTCTGAAACAAAGGATTGCAATTCAAAATTTAAGTCTATAACATTTCTAGAACCACAGATTTTGTCTGATAACAATATGGACTGCATTAAAATTCAGATATAGTTGATAAAAAGCCGCATACTTAAAAAAAATAATTTATCTAAGAAATAGTATTTTTGATGCAAAGTCATGAAAATGGAAGGCATTATTTATTGCATTTGAATAATATTCTTTGATATTGAACTGATTCTGTTTTATGCTGGTGCCGGCGCAGTTCCGGTTCTTGCATTTGGTGAAGTTAATTCCTGCTGAGATTCGGACCGTTCTTGTGGAGGTTGATTTGCAGTCAGCATCGCCCTGTATGCCACCCTGACTTCATTGGTAAGCGCAGGTCCCCGCAAACCTGCCTGAACCAATTGTTTGGTAACCTCCGCAACTGCACCATCTGCTTTTTCTTTTAGGGCTTCAGTCGTTTTTCTTTGGGCTTCTTCTTCAGGAGTAGGAGTTGTTCTAACAATCGGGTCCCGTATTCTTTCTGGAAGCGTGTGCCTCAATCCAAATGTTATTCCCAATGAACTTAGTGCACCTGCAACCCAAAAGGAGATTCCTAAAAATGAATTATTGGTTTTTGAAAAAATGCCTTTATACAAAATAGAGATTCCGAATGCGCCTGCGGCAAGGGAAACTGCTATTTTTGCATTTCTTGCAACTCTCATTGAAAGTGAATGCACGTTGCGCTCATTTGCCCTTTGCATAATTTCCAATTCTGCCTGCTCTCTGCTTTTTCCCTGCCCCATGAACCTTGCCCTGAGTAGTAAAAGAATGTTGTATTCTAAATCCGTATATTCACAAACACGTTTATCTTCAAACATTTTTCTTAATGTTTCATAAGGTTTTAATGGATCATAAGTTTCTTCGGATACCCTTCTTGTTTTCGTCGCAAACCAGCAAAGCCAGTTTATCTGCCTGTCCTGCATTATGCAATCTCGCTTTTTCAAGTTTTTAAGAAGCCTCTTCGCATAAATCATCTGTTCAGATTCTGCAATTCCATCATAAAAATACGATGCGGATTGATAAAATCCAAAACCAACTAAAGCAGCTTTTGCCAATAAAAGCGCTCCACCTAAAATTCCAACTGCTGGAATTGTCGCACTTAATGCAAGCAATACAACAGCTCCTAAACCCCATGCTGCAAACTTCCCAAATGCACCTGATATTTCCCAACCATGAACCCTCTTCGGAATGACATTTGGAACCTGCGTGCCTTCAAAATCGAGATAAGGAAGGTGGTTTGGATCTAATCCGATTTTGTCTAAATCCGTATCCATTCTTGCACTAATCCTTTCCAATTCTGCTGGATTTAATTTCTTTGCCCTTATTTGAGCAAGATCATTTTCTATTTCATCAATTTCTTTTTTTAAGTTTGTGCATGAGAAAAATGCTTCCTGTATTTTTGGCTGAAGTTTTGGAGCCACTAAAGCTTCTTCTAAATATACTAACTTTTTTTCAAGTATAATAAGTGTTCCCTGTTGTTCCTGAGAAAGCGGATAAATTGCGCCTGTGGTTGAGTAATAATCCAGATCTGAACCAAAAAGAGCATATATCCCTAATACATCAATTCCCAAATGTACGAGATTTGAGCCGTCTAAATCAGTCCTGACCTGCTGGAGTCTCTGCTCCAAGCCTGTAAGAGTCTGGTTTATGTCTGGATGGCCTGCCAATGCAAGTCGGTCCTGAGTTTGTTGGGAAACTCCTCTTGCTGCAGCCAACTGAAGGATTCTTAATCTTTGTTCAAGGTCTTCGAGATCTGAAATTTGTTTTAAAGAAAGCCGTTGCCTAATTGTTGGTGGATTTGAAGGATCTTGACCTGTTGCTGCAGATGATTCTTGTTGAGAAGTGGATTGAGCTTCTGGAGGAACATGACGCAACTCTGTGGGTGCTTCCACGGCTGGTGCAGAAAAAACATCTGGAACTTGGGTTCTCAATGCTTCATAATCCAATCCAAAAAAATCATATAATTTTCCTATCCTCCTTGTTAATCTTGAGGCTGGCCTTCTCCGGTCATTTTTTAGTATTGTTAATTGTTCCTGCCTTTCGTCTCTTAAAAGAATAAGCGAATCTCTATCTGAATTGCGGACATAAGGTAATTCAGCTAATCTCCTTTCTATATCTTTTAACTGCCTTTTAATATCTTCAATATCTTCGTCTTTTTCTTTCAATTCATCGGACGCGTGGCGGATTTCCTGCAAATCGGAATGCAAACCTGATCTATTTTGAGCTTGATATCTTTCAATGGCTTCAAGAGGGATTCTTTCTTCTCTAAGCTCGGTTTCGAATAATTCAAGCATTTCATAAACGTTTTTTGCCATATTCCCACCACAAATGCATTATAGAGAGTATTGTTTTGTTAAGTAGATTTTATGATGACCGAAGTATTTAAACATTTCGGTTTATACATAATAAAGTGTAAAATCTGACTCGTGACTAAAGCAATGAACTAAGCAGGCATTGCGCACGCGCGCCTTCCGAACAATCCCCTGATAGACTGTTTGGCGACTCGTGCGCGCTCTGAAGTCCTTGAAGCAAACCCCCTGAATTTCCCCCTCAAACCAGAAGTGCTTTTTTCTTCCTGAATCGTTTGTGTTTGTTGAATTTCCGGACTTCCTTCGCAAATTGAAGCGCTTGCTGAAGTGTTTGGGCTTTCCCTGCTTTCTTGAGGTTGGGGTGGCAAAGGAGGGAGTGATTCTGTTTCTTTTGTTGAAATTGGCGTTGGGGGGTTTGCGCCTCCATCTTTACCTTCTTTTTCAGTTGTTTTCGATTCACCCATGGCCCATTCTCCCATGCCCAATGCGCTCACTGCGCCTACTCCAATCCATTTGCTTAGAGTCTGCTGCCAGCCAAGATTGAAAGGCTGCGCAATATGAGTCGTCCTTGCAACTTTTTTCATGCCATTGAACAATCCCTTTAACACTGGATTTTCAGAACCGAGGATTTTCCCCCCGGAACTTGCAGAATCAATAAGACTTCTTCCATGAGCATTGAAAACTCCGTGTTTCGCATCCTTTATGACATTTGCCCAATCGCCTCTTGTTAGTGTAGCTGTTATGTTCCCATGATGGGTTGCAAATGCGCTGGCGTCGTTAATTTCAAAACCCGGGCGTGACATGACTTCGAGAATTGATTTGCCGGCAAAGGCTTCGGGCTTCGCATGATAAAGTATCTGTTCGAATCTATCCGCGCAGGCTAGATATGCTTTTGAATCATGAAGCCTTTTCAGAGTTGCAGAGCCTGAGAAGTATGCCATGACTCCCGCGCCTATTCCTGCAGAAGCGGCAGTTCCCCATCTCAGCACTTTGAATCCCCTCATCTTCCATCCTTCATCCCTTTCTTTTGCTTTTTCAGTAATCAACTGCTCGGCATTTTCCTGCCCTAGAGCAGTTAAAAATTGAGTCAGGACTTCCTTTACTTTCTGCCCTAAATCAGTGTTGATGTTCTTTTCAGCATACCAGGAGAGATATTCAATAGTATTGTCCTTTATTTCAGCAGGAGCTTCGCCATTCGGATCATATTTCAGCAACGCTTGAAGCCCGCGCATTGCTTGGATTGTGGAACCTGCCTTTGCTACGAAATCATAAGTGTGCAGTGCAGCCTTGAAAGCTGCAATGGATGCCAATACTGCCCTTATTGCCATGAAAACAGTTGGAGCCCATCCCAAAATAGGAATCGCAGAGATTGCAGTGATTGCGTATGCTCCTCCACTCCATGCAGCGGCTTTTGCAAAAGAAGAAAGCAAAGGCTTCCACCATTTCTGAGGAGTTGCGGGTTTTTCTTCAATTTTTGGCTGCTCGGGAGTTGGCGGAGCAGGTTCTTGAACTTCATCGGGCTTATTAAATAGATGATCCCTTAATCCCCGGCCTGTTTTAGTTGTTGCATCGATTGCCCTATCCTTTGCACTAATTGCAAAACGCATCAATCCATCAAAACGTCCGGAAACATTTTCCATGCAATCCCCCCACAATGTATAATCAATTGAGTTCTTTTAATAATTAAGGAAAGCATGTATTTTAAATGTTTCGGATATTGTTTTTTTAAGAATTATGAACGCATTGGAATATGTTCGGTTTTTTGATGAAACCCCCATGATGGGCAATGCGCACGAATTGATTTTTTGATTAAACTACTGCTGAAAACGCACTGGTTATAAAATAATCTAATGAAATCACATCCATGAAGATTTACTTCAGGCACAAGTCGATCAGGAAATACCAGAAAGAGATGATGGAAGACATCGTTACCTCATTGGAAGAGAAGAAGAACATCATGTGCCATGCGCCAATGGGAATAGGAAAGACGGATGCATCCATCTCAGCCGCGCTTTCCTATGCGCTGGAAAACGATCTCTCCCTTCTTTTCCTCACTCCCAAAATATCCCAGCACAAGATTGCAATGGAAGTTCTTTTCGATTTGAAGAAAAGATTTGAACTTCCCTACAGGATGGTGGATGTGGTTGGAAGGAAATATATGTGCTCTGACAAGTACCTGAGCGAGACTGACTACGAGGACTTCTATCAGGTGTGCGAAAGGAGAAGGAAGAATGAAACGTGCATGTTCTTTGCGAATGCAAAAGGCTTTTCAAAAAAACAGCAGGGCAAGGCAAAGGAGACGTATGAAAGAATTAAGAAGAACTGCAAAAGATTCAGCCATGAGGAGATAAAGGAGCTATCAGTGGAGGAGGAAGCATGCTCGTATGAGATTGCCCTGAGAATGGCTGGGGAATCGCAGGTGATTGTCGCTGATTATTTTCAACTGCTCCTTCCCTCCATACGAACGATATTCATAAATAGGATAAACAAGGATTTGGAAAAAACCATAGTGATTCTTGATGAAGCGCATAACATTTCCGCAAGAATGAGGGAGAGCCTTTCTCGCACTTTGAACGGATTCCTGTTCAAAAGGGCTGCAAAGGAAGCGCAGTTGATTGGGGAAAAAGAAGATGAGAAGAAATTGCTGAGACTGGAGAGGGATTTTGAGAAATGGATCGTGAGATTCGAGAATGAAACCCTTGTTGCAAAGATTGATTTCATTGAATATATAAAAGAAGGAGAGGAGATTGATTTTGCTGAGATTTCCTCAAGGTACATTGAATCCACTGGGAAGAAGAGCGCATGCGCGAGGCTCGGAAGATTCTATGAGGAAGTTGGGGGAGGGGACGAGGGTTTTGTTTATCTAGTGAGGGAGAATACTTTGAAAAGGAAATGCCTTGACCCCTCGGGGGCTACAAGCATACTCAATTCCACGCATTCTTCAATACTCATGAGCGGAACCCTCACTCCAATGGAAATGCACAGGGACGTTCTGGGATTGGAGAGAACCGTAATGAAGGAATATTCCTCGCCTTTTCCAAAGCATAACAGGCTGAATATAATCGTGCCGACTGCCACTACACGTTACAGCAAAAGGGAAGAAGGGGAGTATAGGAAAATTGCCGGAATAATAAACAACGTTGCGCAGGAAGTTCCCGGAAATATGGGAATATTCTTCCCTTCATATGGGGTTATGGGCGGAGTTGAGAAATATATAAAAGGAAACAAGCTTTTCCAGAATGCAGGAATGAAACCGAGCGAGATTTCGGATTTGATGTTAAGATTCCAGAATTCGGAAAAAAGCATGCTGATTGCAGTGCAGGGAGGAAGCCTTGCAGAAGGATATGATTATCCAAACGGGATAATGAAGGGGGCAATAATGGTGGGAATCGCGCTGGATGAGATGAGTCTGGAAGTGCAGGCTTTGATTGATTATTATGAGGGGAAGTTCGGGAAGGGATGGGAGTATGGCTACTTGTTTCCTGCCGTCGTGCGCGCATTGCAGGCAAGCGGAAGAATGATTAGGAGCGAGGAGGACAGGGGGATTGCAGTGTTTCTTGATGAGAGGTTCAAGTGGAAGAATTACACAAGATGCTTTCCAAGGGATTTTGAATACGTGATTACCCATGAGCCTGAGAAGATAACGAGAATGTTCTGGGAAGAAAAAGGGAAATAGTTTGTTTACAAAAGTAAATAAGAGTTTATAAAGGATTGTTTACAAAAATAAACAAATATTTAAAAACCTTTGTTTACAAAAGTAAATAAGTGATCTCATGAAAAATGATAAAAGGGCAAATAAGGATGAAAGTGAGCTTTTGGAATATGCTTATGCAAAACTTACGGAAGCGCCGGTTTTGGCAAAGAGAAGGTTGACTAGGGTTGTTGGCGGAAACGAAGAGAAGCTTGACAACAGGGAATTTTTTTATCGGATTAAAAGGCATGTGGATGCGTTCATCGACAATACCGCTTCTGGAAAGGAGAACAGGCTTGTATTGGTTCCGGGTTTGAGGGGCCTTGGGAAGACTACTGCTCTACTTCAGATATATGAATATATTTCAGAAACAAAAAAAATTGACAAGGACAGAATATTGTATTTTTCCGCAGATGAATTGAAGGATTTTTTGGGGGGAAACATTTCTGACGTGGTGCGGATTTTTGTGGAGGGGGTTCATAAAAATACCTATGCTGCGCTTGACAGGCAGCTGTTCATTCTCATTGACGAAGTGCATTTCGATCCAAACTGGAGCCTTTCTGCCAAAGTGATATACGACAAGGCGGACAGGATTTTCATGATTCTCACGGGTTCTTCTGCATTGGGAATTGAAATGGGAATGGATCTTGCGAGAAGGGCAAAAAAAGAACAGGCATTTCCTTTGAGCTTTGCGGAATTCCTTTCCCTTAAATATGGACTGCGGATTCCGGATGAGATTCCCTCCAATATTTTGTCCCTTCTGCTGAAACCGACTGAAGCAGCCTGCAGAAGAGGGGATGCACTATGGAATGAATTCAGGAAAAAGGCGGTTTCAATTGGGAAGCCGCTTGAAGAAGAATTTAAGCGGTTCCTGTTCACGGGAGGATTCCCTTTTTGCATCGGCCTTGATGAACGGTCGGTTTATGAAAAGTGCTTTGGCATGATTGAAAGAATATCCGAAAGGGATGTTTATACCGTACAATCATTCAATAGCGAGACGAGGAACCTGATAACGAGAATAATTTACCATCTTGCGCTTCAAAGCCCGGGAGGGACTTCTGATGCAAAGATATCGGAAAGGCTTGGCGCTTCATCGAAGCTCGTGAGAAGCATCCTTGACGTACTTGAAAAAACCCATCTTGTTTTCAGCGTGAAGCCGCATGGTTCTGCCGGCAAAGTGCTAAGAAAGCCGTGGAAATATTATTTCCTCTCCCCTTCACTTATTTCTTCATTGAGATACAAGTTGGGAAGCCTGCACATGGAAGATAGGAATATTTTTGGCTCATTTGCAGAGCATGGAGTTGCTTCCTCTCTATTCAGAATGAAAGAACTTAATTTGATTCCGGGATTTCATTATGATTCCCAGGAAGGCGGAGCTGACTTTTTGATTGAAACTGGAGAATCGACGATTCCGGTTGAAGTGGGATTTGGGGAAAAGAGTTCAGGGCAGGTTAGGCGGAGCATGAACTCGTATAAATCTTCGCATGGAATTCTTGTGTCGGATGAAGAAGGAGTTTCATTTAACAACAGAATAGTAAGAGTGCCTCTTATTTATTTTGCCCTTTATTAAATTTCGTGAAAAATTGGGATTATGATTCTCGCTCCAGAAAGTCAGAATATCTTTCTCCTTCTTCTTTGATTCCATGTTTTGCCGCCGGAATTCGAGTATTTAATTATACAATCCTTTATTGCCTCACTCCTTCCTTCCCATGCGATGTCCATAACCGTTGAACGGTTAAAATTTCTTATGGAAACGTCTGGAACGGATTCCAGGAGAGTTTTGACAAGGAGCAGATTCTGTTTTGTGACTGCAACCATCAAGGGAGTGTTTCCATCATTATCCTGCGTATCAACATCCGCTCCTTTTGCCAAAAGATACTTTGCGATTTCTGGGAGATTATTCTCAACTGCCACCATCAAAGGCGTTCTGCCTGAATTATCTGCCGTTTCCAAATTCGCCCCATTATCAACAAGGAAAATTACTATGTTGGTTCTACCATTTTCAATTGCAATATGCAGTGGAGTTCTACACTTGTCATCGATTTCATCAATTCCTTCTCCCTGGCCAAGAAGATGAGAAAGTTTGTCCAAATCCCCATTTAACACGAGGGAATGAATATTTTCTTCAGAACGATCCCGGTAGGTTCCAGAATCGTGGAATATTCCTTTATCTAAGGGATTCTCTTTTCGAATGGATGAGATTAACGTTCCCACCTGTTTTGCGTTATCCGGATCAATCCTATCTTCAACTGTTTCAATTATCCTCCCAAAAGAGCTGTCGCCCATATCGCGTGGATTGCTTTCTATTTCTGCGATCAATTCTCTGTCCACCCTTTCGCGTACTCTTCTTCCAATCTCTCGAATTGCGTTCATATCTTTTCCTGAAACCCTATCTGCTCCCTTTCTTACCTTTTTAGGGGGTGCAGGAGCTTTTGCAGGTGGTTTTTCAGGTTCTGCTGCTTCAACCGCTGGAACTCCTGTTGCTTTGCGTTTTTCAATCTCCTCCAATTGTTTTCCGTAATGGGTGCGGATTAGTGCCGCTATTATGTCATAACCGTGGAATTCAGCAAGATCCAATGCCTCCTGAATATGACAACCATCCATTATTGTACCTTCGTATTCATGGAATTTTTCGATTTTGAGCAATTCTATTATTGCCAAAACGATTGCTTTGAATTTCTTGGCTAACTCTGCTGCGGAAAGATGGGAACGCGATTGATCATAAATCCCGATTGCCCTTTGATGTTTTCCATTCATCCAGGCAAGATCTGCGGCTTTTTCCATGTCTGAAGGTTCGTAACATTTCAAATAGCATGCTATTGCCTGGTGAACCTTTCCTGCAGAGACTGCAGCTTCTGCGGCTTCCCGGAATCTTCCAACTGCCCTCAACTCTTCAAATCTCTTCCTGCTTTCTCTTGCATTTCTCCTGACTTCTTTTGCTTTTGCAGGCATTCCCGCATGCTCATAGTTTTCAACTGCCCTTTTGACCATTCCAGCGGCAAGGCAATGTTCAGCAGCCTCTTTGAATTCCCCTCTTCTCTCATGCTTTTGGATTTTGTATTCGTAGGTTGGCGGATCGTTTTCCAGCCTTTCTTCAAGCCCCATTAATTTCCCCAAACAGAAAGGAACTTTTGAATATGAATCCAATGCGCTTTGAAACTCTCCCAATTCCTCAAACAATCCTCCTGCTTCCCTATGCTTTCCAGCTTTTTCCAATCTTCTTGCTTCTGCTAATTTCGTCTGGTATGGGCTGCTATGCGAACTTATTGATGAAGAGAGTCTGTCTATGGCAGAGGCAGCGGTTATCACGGTTTTAATGGCAACTCCGCTCTCAAGCTGCTTTAGAAATCTGGTTTCAACTCTTCCCAAAGCTCTATTAGTTTGTTCTTTTCCCGTTTGCTGCGTGGAATCTCCGCTTCTTTGCCCCATCATAAATCGTATTGAGGAGATTAAGATTTATAAGTATTCGCTATAGAAATAAATTAATAAAATCTAATATCTTCTGAAAGAAAATTTTCGCATTATTTTATTAAGATTTTGCGCATTGTTAAATGAAAAAACCATCCTTTTCCCATGATTCTTTTGTTTTTTTAGAAATTTGATCTGTTTTATCATTTCAGGAAGCGCGCGCGTGACGTTGTCCACAATCGTTACGTTTGCTTTCTGTGCTGTGCGGGAAAGGGGATTCAAGTCGATTGCGATTACGAATACGCCTTGCGCGCGCATCATTTCAGTCCTATCCCCGTCTTCTATTCCCAAAAGCACTACGTCCGCGCTTCCCAAGCCCGTTTTTGAAACAAAACCGCGCTCGGAATGCAGATATTTTATTTTCTTATTCCTTCCAACAATCACTTTTGCGCCGAGTTCTTCCAATTTTTTCTTTATTTTTCTCACTCTTTCTGCGTTTCTGTAGAATAAATTGATTTCCAATTTCGCTGGAATCAATTTTGAAAGAATGACGAGTTCTTCTGGAACGAGTGCTGCAAGATTTCCGTTTACGGAAATCACTGGATTTTTCGCAGAGAGAAGTTTTCTTGCAGAATAGCATATTGCGCTTTTTGCTTCTGGAATCGTCTTCTCGCCGATGAGATAATCAAAGGCTTCGCCTCTTCCCTGTGCAATAAGGCCTGCATCAACAACCAAACCTTGCTTATAGCCCTTAATCAATTTATGGCGCTCCCTCAAGGAAGCATAACGGGGGTGGTTTTTGGGAATTTTCATGGAATCGCCTTTAATTATTAAGATTGTGAGAGGAGCCATTTCCATAAGGGTATCCTTTTGATTTTTTCATTTTCCTTTTTTTCATTTTCATTTTTCGTAATGAGGATTCCTTTCCAGTCTTTATGGGCTGATAGGAAATATTCGAGGTTCTTTTCATCAGAACTCCCTATCTGGTTCTGGTATTTGACTTCTAGGGTAAGTTTTTTTTCAGGAATTATGAAATCAACTTCCCTTCCTTCCGAATCCCTCCAGAAATTGCTTGCATCTATGCTCTGGGCGACAGTGTTTTCCGCAAGAACGCCGCTTGGCGCTTCGGGCACGAGGGCTGAAACCATCCCATTGTCGGCAAACCACGCCTTTTTTGCTGTTCTCTTCTGTTTCATTAGTGAACCGGAATAATTGAATATCTGCTTAGTAAGCAATCCTCTTTCAAGAGCTGCAATGCATGAAGAAACGGTGGGATGGGTGACTCCAAGAATCTGTGCGATGCTCTGGAGCTGGAATTCCCTTCCTATGGCTGCAGCTAGAAGTTCGAAAACTTTTAAAAACAAATCTGGATTTGCAGAAGGAAGAACAGCAGGAAGGTCTTTGTAGAACAAAGGTTCAAGAATGGAATTTTTAATATACTCCTTTCTGTCCGATTCGGTTAGTTTTATTGCTTCAGGAAGGCCTCCGGAATGGATGTATTCGTCGCAAAGAAGACCCATTTCTTCTGAAAAGGAGGCAAGTTCGCGCTCTGTATTGGGCACTTTTTTCCCCTTTAAAAGAAGATACTCCCGGAATGAGAACCGCTTGATTTTTATTAGCGCAAACCTTCCCATAAGGCTTTCTGAAGAACGCCTGTCCATTTCGAGTGCAGAGCTTCCAGTGACGATGAATTTTATGTCGCTCAAATCATAATGCCTTTTCAGGACATCCTGCCATCCACTGACAAAAGGTATTTCATCGAGTGCTATGATTTTTGCATCCCTTCCCTTGAAAAAGCGCAGCAATGAGTCGAGGTCTTCTGCTTTCGCACCCATGCTCCTGTCAAATTCAAACCAGGCGATTTTTTTTGGATCTTTACCATTCTCTATGGCTTTTTGCAAAAGGAATCTCGTTAAAACTGACTTGCCAGTCCTTCTCAAGCCCCTTATTATCACGATGAATTTCTTGTCCATTTCTTTTTCAAACTCGGGAAGAACGTCTCTTGGGATGAATTCGCCTTCCATGCGCTTCAATTCAATTTTTCCCTTTTCCCAATGTTCATTTTGTAAAACTGCCTCTTTCACAAAATCCATATTATGAAACCTCTATTTTCTTATTATGGGTTAAAGTTTATAAGGTTTTCGTTGTAAAAGAAATGCTAATTTTGTTCAGTTTGAAGAAAAAAACTCTCAACGGACAGATCAGAAAACTTCCGCGCCCTCGTTCCTTATCATTATGTTGTCGTCTCCTTTTTTCAGAAGGCTGAAGAGGGATTTCCCGAGCATCACCATGGAGAAGCCCTCTTCCAATGGAACTTCGAATTTTTCTGCAAGCCCGCTCGCTATTGAGAACTCTTTTGAGATTCCCATGAGCGTTTCCTTGAATGTGGACTCGTGCGCTTTGAAGTTGTTGAAGATGGGCTCAATCTTTTCAAGCGCATTAGCTCCGGCAAAGCTGATTTTCTCTCTCATTATCGTGTTCGTGATCACGCTTTTGGTCTCTATCTCTCCCATGAGCTTGACTCCCACGTTCTCTGAATATTCCAGCTTTTCGTAACCGCAAATGTCACCTGGGATTTTCCTCAGGACTATTCCCCCCGCATTCTGCGCAATCACGTCGCCTAACCCAGTCCTCATCTCGATTTCGCTGACTTTTGCGGTCTCAACCGCAAAATCCCTGTTTGCCACTGCATAGAAATCGTTCAATGCAAGGGAAAGGGAAAGCGCTGCAGCCCCGCTCATGCCGAACCCATAGCCAAATGGCAGCTGGGGGAAGAAGTCGACGTCTAAAGAGATTTTCTCATTGAGATATTTTTCGTATTTTTCAATTACTTTTTCTGCAAGCTCGAATTTCCGCATTGCGCCATTTACTTTTATTCTCATTTCCGGGGATTCTGAAATCTCAACGTTCATTCCCTTTTCCAAACATATGCCCAAGCCCGTTGAGCCATTGTCGTGAATCTGGAAAAAGCAAGTGATGTGCGCAGGCGCGAATGCTTTTCTTTTCATTTTTCCACCCTTAATTACACCATGCACTAAATAAGCGCTCTAAACATCATGGGCTGCAAAATGCGCATTTATGGCGCAATCAGACAGCCCCTGAACCATTGCGCACGGCGCAAGGTTTTGATCATTGAGCGCTTATGTTTTGCAAGAGGTGCAGTTTATGATTTTATCGTGTTATATTTTTGATATTTTCTCCTTAATCTTTTGCAGCATAAAATCTCTTAAATTTTCCCCGACCTTCATGCTTGCCGCGTTCGGGTGCCCTCCGCCGAATATTATGGCGTTTGGATTCTCCTCCTTGAGGGAGGAGATGAGCTTTCCACCATCAAACCCGTTTGCGGTTGCAATGTTGTTGGAGCGGAAAGTGATGTATTTTTTGTCATATGGAATCACGATGCAGGAATTCCTCTCCCTCTTAAGCAATTCCTGCGCTATCTTTCCTTTTGAGGGGAACTTCTTTGTTTCAATTGGAAAAGCTATCACAGCAAATTTTCCAATCTGCTCTGCCTTAAGGGTTTTCTCAATTCTTGAAACGGCTTCGCTTATCAGCCCTTTTGCTTCAAGATAGAACCCTTCCCAGCTTCCGTTCCTGTACATTGATTCGTACGTGGAGAGGGATATCCTCATGCTGCTTGCAATGTAATCAAAAGCCACGGAAAGCTTCTCCGCCTCCTCGGAATGCTTAACCAGCCCGCTCCTGTCTCCTGCGAGTGATACTTGCTGGAAAAACTCCACGTCTTTTGTTTCGCCTTTTCCAAGGTATTTTGCCATCTCTCCCACCATCCATCCCGAAGTGAACCTTGAATCCAATCCAAACGAGTAGGGTGAGACAAGGTTTGGGATCTGTAGTGGAGTCGTGATTGGGTGGTGGTCAATTACGAATAGGTTTTCTGGAAGGATTTTTTGGGATGCTTTTGCGCTTTCTTCGTTTGAACCGAAATCTAAAAGGAGGACTGCCCGTCCCTCAAGAGCGTCCCTTTCCGCATGCTCCGCCTTGTAATGGGAGAAATCGTTTTGCATTGATTTCCCCTTGATGAATTTGCGGACAAGGATGCCTGAGCTGATGCCATCCGCATCAGCGTGGAAGCGGATTATCGGGGAATCCAGCCCCATTATTTTTTCCGCGAATTTCTCGAGCCTTCCCATGAGCTTCGCCTGCGCAGGGTTTTGTGAGGCAGATCCATCGAATTCCATATTACTTCAACCTCATCTCCTTAACCTCTTCTTTAATTCCTTCATGCGCAAAAATTGGCAGAATTATTCCTGCCTTTCCGACGAAGCACCACTTCCGTTTATAGCAACACAATCCTGCCATTTTCGACACTCCAATAATGCGCTTCCTTTGCGCGTTCGCAAAGATGCTCCTGCAATATTCTATATTGCGCGAGTGCAAAGTGGCGGGAATGGTAGCAAATTCAGCAGCTACTCCTAACATCACAGTTTCCTCAGTCTGGGACGGTGTCATCATCTGGAATTATTTATGTTTTTTAATTATATATTACTTTTGTTTGTTGTTTTAGAATTTCAATTGAAATTCAAAAGCTGAAAAAGTCAGCATGGGTTGCCGCTGACTTTTTCATTGGAGAGAAAAATCAGCTTGTGCATATTACCCAGGTTTCTGATTATTTCTTTTGGAAATCCGGGGATAGGAAATCTATTGCAATGTGGAGCAGGTAGCCTCCAAAGCCAAAAGAAGCAAGACTTACGCTCTTTGTGATTATGAACAATGTCAATCCAAAAAGAATCGTGCCTATGAGCCCGTGGATGACTCCCCTGTGCCCCGGAATGATTTTCTCGAGAATTACGAATAGGAGAAGGAACATGAAAAGGGCTCCGAAGAATTCAAGCGCGCTGCAGCCGTAGGAATAGCAGAAGAAGATTATGGCGGCAACCCCCCCGATGAAAAGGGCGGCGAACATGACTCTACGGATTATCGCAAGGGGATGGTCGATATCCGGAATGACTGAACCCAAAAGGAAGAGGAGCATTTGGTCTACAGTAGGATTGCCGTGGAAAAAAAATACTGCGATTGCAACGACAAGAACGCCTATTATCAAATGAGTAAGAAACGAAGCCATGTCAATTCCCTTTGAAAATTTTCATGCAATCCTCCTTTGAGCTTGAATCGATTATTTTCGAGCACCATTCCCCTTCATCGTATTTCTTTGCAAATGAACTGAAGCATTCATCCTGTTTTGAATCTACGTAAATATTCATGCACATCTCCCCGTTCCCCGTCTTCAGGGCATAATCCCTGAAACACAGGTCGCGCATCCCTTGGTCCTTTATGTTGGTTGAAGAGCAGAAGCACGCGCCTGTTTTCAGGGAAGCGAGGTAGAAGCATTCGTCTTTTTCACTGCCTTCAGGCATTTCGCTGCAGGAATTGTCCGTGCTTTTTGATTCAATTTTCGCAGCGGGTGCATAGCTAGCTGAAAAAATAACAATGAAAACCAAAATGGCAACAAGAACGACCAATAGGCCAGATAATTTTGATTTTTTCCATAAATCCAGGAATGAAACAGAATCCGTGGTTGAAGATTTGAAGGCCGAATTGATTTGTTTGACATCGTTCTCCTTTTCGATGGCTTTCATTCCACCCGAACCGGCAATTGTTTTATTATTTGCAAAAAGAAGGGTTGAGAAGAAAAAACCTATGAGAAAAGCTGAGAAAAACAGAAGGTAGACTTTTTTATCCATTGAACCTGAGAAGAAATTCCAGATCAAAAAGAATATGCATAACGCACTCAAAAGAAGAATCAGGGAATTTTTATTAATTGCTTCCATGAATGGCATTATCCCGTTGCTTCCCTTCTTCTTTATTGCGTCGGAAATATATTCAAAAAATGCGCCAATTTTTTTCATCATGTTGTGCACTCCCAAGAAAAAATGAATGTGATGAATTAATATGTCGTTTAAATATTAATACCTTATCCCCCATATTTAATGAAGGTTTTTTGGGAAAGAATGCGCCCATCAAACCTTTTGGAAAATCATGAACAAATGCTTCCCAAAATTCAACGACATTTGTTCAGCCTTACATAAAATGGATCGATTCATAATTTTTATGTAAGCAATCAATAAACTGAAGGATTGATCATATGAAAGCCGTTGCGCTTCTTTCTGCGGGAATGGATTCGCCTGTTGCAATTTATCTGATGCTCAGAAAAGGTTTTGAAGTCGTCCCGATTCATTTTGTTAATGGCGAGAGGGAGAATTACACAGAAAATGTATTGGCAATTTCTGGAAAACTCAAAAAATACGGATTGAGGGAACTGATTTTTGCGAAGCACTCTGGTAATCTGGAAAATTTCAAGGGAAACAGACATACTTGCATTCTGTGCAAAAGAATGATGTTCAGGATTTCGGAGAGAACAGCTGAACAGGAGAACGCCGAGGCGCTCATTACCGGAGAGTCTGTTTCAAGCAAGGCTTCGCAGACTCTGGAAAACATGAGAACAATCAGTTCTGTTTGCAGAATCAGGATTATCAGGCCTCTTCTGGGTTTTTCCAAGCCGGATGTTGAGAGAATCTCACGAAAACTGGGTATTCTTCCGGATGTTTCTGAACAATGCGCGTTCGCGCCTTCCTCCCCCAGGACTCTGTGCTCTATCGAAGAGATTGAGGGTATTGAGAAGAATTATGATTTGGAGGTTTTGGCGAAAAAAAGTCTGGAAAGCATGAACAAATGCTTCATATAATTCAACGACATTTGTTCAGCCTTGCATAAAAGGGATTGATTCACAGTGTTTATGTAAGCAATTGAAAAAGCCGTTCTATGAGTTCGCAAAAAATGTCTGTATTTTCAAAACGAATATGAAAAGGAAAGGTTTAAAAGAAAGGAAATATAAAGGGTATTGTTGAAGCTTGCAGGATTATGCAGACAGGTGTTTGAATGAATAAAAAGAAAAAAGGTGCTGTCGGAATAGGAACGCTGATTATATTCATTGCAATGGTTCTTGTGGCCGCGGTTGCTGCTGCAGTATTGATTAACGTTTCGGGAATACTCCAGCAGAAATCCATGGCAACAGGAAAGGAGGCAATCCAATCAGTCTCCTCAAACATAGTCATAGTGTCGATAAAGGGGCAGACGAACACGAACAAGACCACTATTGAAAACCTGACCGTCATAATGGCTGCCGCAGCTGGTGCGGGAAAGCTGGATTTAAGCCAGATGGTTGTGATTGTCTCCAATAAATACAACGAGACGATACAAAAATACACGAGGGCGGATTTGTATGATAAAGACGGAAGCAACTTCACAATAACTTCCCTGAGGGATCCGAGCGGGCTCTTCACCTACCAAACACCGGTTATGGACGGCTCTTCGCTTGTGAAAATCAACATACAGACATCAAATTCAACCGCTTTCCTCGCGCTGCCCCCAAGATCCGACATCCATCTGGAATTCATACCAGAATTTGGAACATCCAACATAATAGACATAAGAACAACAGCTTCCTACTCAACGACCAACTTGGAGCTTTACCCCTGAATGTGTTTGGCAAAAAACAAATAATTCGTAGTGCGCGGCAGCGGAGTTATGCGCTGTTTATGCGCGCTGTATGCGCAAATGCGCATTGATTATGTTTCGTCTGAAGCGGAACAGATAATTACCCCCTGATTATTTTCCTTTTATTTTCTTTAACATATTCTCCTCAGTCTCATGGATGTTGAATTTGCTATAATAGCTCAATATGTTTCTTACATCCCTTGCGAGGAACTCTTCTGCTTTTGGATGGTTGAGATCCACTGCCTGCCCAACATCTATGATGATTAACTCTTCAGGAGTTTTCAATATGTTGAATTCGCTTAAATCAGAATGGACGAGTTTAATTGAATACATTTTCTTCATGTCTTCAATTAGCTGCCCGAATTCCTTTTCCGCATCCGTGGGCCCTGCTGCTTTGAGCGTGGCCGCTGGATTCCCTTCTTCCCCAATGAAATCCATTACAAGCACTGTGTTCTTGAAATAGACTGGCTTTGGAACGTGCACTCCTGCCTCGTGCATTTTAGTAAGGTTCTTGAATTCCTTTCTTGCCCAGACAAGCACAACCTGCTTCCTGTCTTTTTTTATCCCTTCGAACCTTTCATCCCCAATAATGTAGTCTCTCATGTGTGTGAATGTGTTTGCGCTTATCCTGTAAATCTTCACCGCAACGAATTCCCCGTTTTCCTTCGTGCCCCTGAAGACAGCTGCTTCCTTTCCCATTGCTATTGGGAAATCCAGAGTGCAGAATATGCCCTGGTTTATTATGGAATAGAGGCTCTCCAAACTGATCTTGTCGAATACCTTGTTCTCAATTTTCCAGCGCTCTTCCATTTGCTTGTCTTCTTTTTTGGGGCGCTTTCTTTTCGATTCTTTTGCCATGCATTATTAATGGTGCTTCAGCAATAAATGGGTTCCGTCGCATGATTTTCCCTGAAAAATAAATCCTTCCCTGCAGAAACCGAAATTTCTCCCTTTAATGAATTTGGAGGAGGAGAATAGGATTTTTTCCCTGAGATTCCTTTCCAAATAGAGATAATTCCCCATTCTTTCTGTCTTATCTTTGCAGTAATATTTTCTTATGCTTGGAAACGCTGCGACCATCCTTTCAAGATTGTCGGGTTTGGCTTTGTAAGTTGAGAAAACAAAATGGTCCGTAAAATCTGAAATTTCTTCAATCAACCCCCTTGGATGTTCATTCACTTCTGGAATTAGGGGATCGATTCTTGCGATTGTTTTTACGCCGATTTCATGCATTCTCTTCAGTGCAAGGATTCGCCTTGAGCTTGGGGGGGCGTTTGGCTCAAGTTTCAGGGACAGGGAATCATCCATTGAAGTGATTGTGAAAGCTACTGCGTTTTTTCCTTTTTCAATAATGGGAATGTCGCGCAAAACCAGATCTGATTTTGTCACGATCATTGCCGGAAAGGAAAATTCATTCAGCAATTCGAGGGTTTTTCTTGTCAGCATGCGCTTTTTCTCCAAAGGCTGGTATGGGTCGCTTGAATTAGATATTGAAATTGGAAGTTTTTCTGCCTTGTTTAAATCGCGCTCCAATCTGGCAATGAAATCCTTTTTTGGACGAGGGGAGAAAAAGTTTGGAATGTATGAAGAGGCATAGCAGTAAAGGCATCCGTGCGCGCATCCCGTATAGGGGTCAAGGGAATATTTGCGCCCGCACGTGCAGAGGCCGCCCTTCCATGGATCAAACCAGTGTAAAACGTGCATAATAAAACAGTGCTTCCGCAAGCATAAAAATACTCTCTGATTGCGCTCAAGCGCATAAGTTTGCGATGCAGCCTGCACTGGCGCAGCGAAAAAGCGCAGAATTAAAAATTCGTAAGTGCTGATGGAATCAGGAAGATAAAGTTTAATAATTCAAGCGGAGGTAATAATAAATCATGCAAATTATTTTCCCTGGGAGAATAGCGGAATGCATTGCAGAACATGAGGAAAAACGGGGGAATGGGCTAGCCTGGCTATGCTGCTGGCTTTGGGAGCCGGTGACCCGAGTTCGAATCTCGGTTCCCCCACTTTTTCTTATTAATACCGAAAAATATTTATACAAACGATAAGAATAAGTTATTTGGGGATTGAATGAATGATCAAAAAGAAACTGAATCTGTTAAACAGCGTATTAAAATGCCCTTGACTGCCGTGTTTTTCGGACATTTGATTTTTGGATTGGGCGTATATTTCATCGGCTGGAAGATGAAAAACAATATGGAAATGCTATTAGGATTATTTATCTTTTTGATAGGTATAGTAATGTTCTTTGCGGGCTCGATATTTGTCTATTATAGGCTATACGTTTCTCTTGGATCTAGCCTATTCTCTTGGGCATATATTATTGTCCGTCTTTGGCTCCTTTATAAAGGGGATGAAATCGAATTCACGATTTTACCATCCAAATAATTAAGAAAGCAATCCGAAATTATATAGTGGTATGAAAAATATTATTTTAGGTTTTATGACGGAAAATGTATCCATGGATACATTCGTTTTCTAATATTTTGAAGAATCATGCGGGCAATTGCGCTTTCCTTTTATTCAAATGAAAAAGATATATTTTATTCCTTCCAATATTTTTTGGTGTTTTGATGGCGAAAAAGGAAAAAAAGAAATTTGAAGGTTTTTGGGCGTATTTTGCAGATGGAAAGATTCCTATCGTTCTTCTCTTTGCGCTTACAATGATGGGGCAGTTTGCGATGATACTTCCAAGGGGATTGGAAAAAATCACTCTGGTTTGGGCTTCCCTTGGAACGCCGCTATTGTTCCTTTTCCTATTGCTTTGGATGTGGCTGGGCTATGGATATATAAAACAAAAAATGGGCATTATTGGCGCAATAAAAGGAGGGTCGATTATTGGACTACTTATTGGGATTTTGAATATGCTTCTCACATTGATCAGGCTCTATGGGAATATGGGCGGCATTGACATGCTCGGCCTTCAGATTGTCATGCAAATAGCTGGAACAAGCGGCGTTGCATATTTTGCCCTTTCGGATTTGGCGAGGCAATTGGCAGTATCCGTGATATTCACTGCCGTGGGAGCAATAATCAAGAAAAAAATAGTGGATAGGGAATAATCCATATTTATAACCTGAATTTGCCACTTTACGCCTGCGCACTGCGATGCGGCGCACGCGCATTACTGCGGCCGCGCTTGGGAAGCGCTCGCCGCAAAGCGCAAAATGGCGAAGTTGAGTTATAACCTAAACTCGCCGCTTTGCGTTCGCGCACGGCTGATTGGTGCATGCGCATCCTCGCAGGCGCGCATCGGGATGGCGCCGCTGAATAGTGGATAATGGCGAAGTTGAGTTTATGATGATGGAAAACGAAAATGAAGGAAAAAGAATCAGCTTCCGAAGAATCTTGCTAGGACTCCTCTTATTGCCCGGATAGCGTTTGATAGGGTAGCAGGAGTCACCAAATGCCATCTCGCTTCAGGTGTTCTTCCCCTTGCCCTTTCTGCATCGAAAAGCTGCCCCCTGAATCTGTCTTCTGGACGCGGCAATTCCCCCTGCCCCGGACGACGCTCATGTGCAAAATCATTAAAAACTGCTTCCATCGCCATCACCTGTAAAAGTATAGTACTATTCCTGGTATATTAATCTTTGTTCGGCAACTGCCGAATCGTCATTTCTTTTAGGCTGAAAAGAAATTTCAGGACAAAGTCCTCTCATTGCGGTTGAGCGTTCCACACATGGAACGCGAAATACGTCGACCACAGTCGACGATAACAACCAAAGGGCTTTGTCCGCATTTTGAACGGTTCACCGTTCAAAAGCTCACATTTTTACCGTAAGGTAAAAAGCGATGTTGACCTATTGGTCAACTGCTGTCGAACGCCTCCTGCGTTCAACACAATGTTTTCCCGCTGGAAAACATGCGTTTTTTTCGTTATACGAAAAAATACATCTCATCTTTTTCCAAAGGAAAAAGCTTGTTTGAGTGGTTTCGCCACTCAAAACGCATTTGAGACAGAACAACCATAGAAAGATTTTCTCAAATACAATCAAAAAAAGCGAGGATAGGAAAAAATTGCTTCATGGAAAAAAAAGGAGAGAGGGAAGGAACCATACCAGTTCCCCCTATGGTGAAAAGAAAAAGATCATTCAATGACTTCTGTTTGTTCTCCTATTTCGTCTCCGAATGTGTCAAGGTAGATCGCAAGGCTTGTGAAGCTCTTGTGGCCGAGCCATTTCTTGAGTTTCAGCACGTCCCCGTTTTTCTTGAGGAATTCTGCTGCAAACGCGTGCCTCAGAACCATCGGAGTGAGGTCTTCCCTCAAGCTTGCTTTCTCTGCATATTTCTTCATGAGCTTCTGGACCTGCCTCGGGGTCATTCTCCCGCCCATCCTTGATTCAAACAGGTACGGGGTAGTTCCTTTCTTCTCCTCGACGTATTTCTCGAGAATCTTTGACAGCCTCTCGGTTATCCTGAGCTTCCTTGTTTTTTTCTCAAGGCCCCTGACTTCAATGACCCTGCTCTTGAAGTCCAAGTCATTAGACGAAACGTTAATGGCTTCGCCAGTGCTGAGACCGAGTTCTCTCATGACTTTGAACATCACAAAATCCCTTTCCGAACTTTTCTTTGCTGCATCCAGCAAAAATTTTATCTCATTTTCAGTTGGTACATACATAGATTACACCTCTCTCCCATATACTATTCTCTTTCCTAAAATATTTAAATATTTCGCTGCAGGAAATACAGCGGATCAATACTATTTGATAATATCCCTTTTTAAACTTTTTCCTTCATCAATTTTTACAGAAAGCAAGGTTTATAAAAGTTTCAGTGCCATTTCATTGAACTTTTTTGCTCTCGCGCGGCATCCAAGACTTTGCAGGATATACTTACAGTAGGTGGTGATGATATGAAGATTTCCGGGAGAATTTACATTGCAGGCGACAACGTGGATACGGACGGGATAATTCCGGCAAGATACCTGAACCTCACAAATCCTGAGGAGCTTGCAGAGCACGCGATGGAAGATTACGACGGAGAATTCCTGAAGAAGCCGCATGAAATCATTGTCGCAGGCTCCAACTTCGGCTGCGGAAGCTCGCGCGAGCACGCGATCCTTGCACTGAAATACTCGGGAGTGAAGGCAGTCGTCGCAAAAAGCTTTGCGAGGATTTTTTTCAGGAATGCGATAAACCTCGGGCTTCCCGTGATAATGAGCAGCAGACTGAAAGAGCAGGTGAAAAATGCCGAAGAATTGGAAATAGACTTGGAGAATGGCTTGATAAGATTCCAGAAGGGCGAAGAGAAATTCCCGAAGTATGCAAAGAACATGGGTGAAATATTGGATGAGGGCGGGCTTGTAAAATATTATTTAAAAAGGAAAAAATAGTTATTCATCACAAATTGAGTATTTTATTTTTGGTTGAAGGGTAGCCAAACACTGCTTTCATTGCCCTGCGGCTGGAGGGCTTTCTTCCTTGGTTTTTTCCTCTTCTTTCTTTTCTTCTTTCCCCCCCTCTTCTTTTGTTTCTTCAGTTTTTGAATCAGATGGGGCTTTGCTTTCGCTTCCCCCTTCTTTGCCTTCCTTTTGGTCGCCCTCGTTTATGTCGGGAGCTGCTTCAGAGATTCCTCCTTCTGCTGATTCGTCTGATCCATCGGGAGATTTCTTCCCTTTTTTCTTCTTCTCCCTCTCTGCCTCAGCCCTCTCATCAACTTTTTTTATGAAGTCTTCATAGGAAATTACATCCTTTCCTTTTGCCTTGAGTATTTCAGAGCAAATGAGGTAGAATACGATTGCGAGGGATTTCTTTCCCTTGTTGTTGCATGGAACAATCAAATCAACGTTTGTTGCAAGATTGTCAGTGTCGCAGAAAGCAATCACTGGAACACCGATCACTGTTGCTTCCCTGACCGCCTGCCTTTCAGTTCTTGGGTCTGCGACAAGAATGATTTTGGGCTCGTTGAAATACTGGCTCTTTGGATTTGTGAACGTTCCGGGCATAAACCTCCCGCCCATGAACCTGCATCCCATGACATCGCAGAAAATCGCTGCATTCTGCTGGGCAAAAGTTCGTGTTGCGACTACAAGAACATCCTGGGGCTCAAACCTTGCAAGGAGTTTTGCAGCCAGTTTTATCTTCCCATCTAGTTTTTTCAGGTCCAGAACGTAAAGCCCGTCTTCGCGCACCTTGTATATGTATTTTTTCATGTGGGGAGTCTTTACCCTGGTGCCTATGTGCACTCCGCTTTCCAGATACTTTTCCTGTGGAATCAGCAAATCCGCCATTTTTTCACCGTTTCATTTCCAAATATCATAATATGGGGTCGCCGAGATTTTCAGCGCACCCTCACGTTTATACGGATGTTTTTTCTTTCTCCCGAGGGTCTTTCTTTCTTCTTAAACTGATGAATCGGTTAACCGATTCATCCTGCAACCATTTTCTTTCCGCAAAAGAAAGAGGCTCTTTTGAACTCGGGTCACCGGCACCCCAAGCCGGTAGGATGGCCAGGCTACCCTACGACCCCATTGATATCGTCAAAGTTTTGGGTATTTGATGATTTCGTCGATGACTTCAACATGGGAAAGGAACATTCTCCTGCAGCAGTATCTTTTTATTCCAAGCTCATCAAGCACCTTTGCCGCATCCTTCCCTTCCTTTACTTTTTTTGAGTAATCCTCATGCAAATGCCCTATCACTTTCCCGCACGTAAAACACCTTACAGGCATTATCATAATTTACCCCTCCAAATATGCTTAACCGATTTTTCCGATTCATAGTATTTGTTTGGCTTCGGACCAACAAAACAAATGCAATTTTGCGCGCATCCTGCGCGTGAATCACGCGTTTTCATCGTATTCATGCGCTGCGCGTTTGATTGTTTTTTAGTTGAACACGTACGATTCACAGGTTGGAATCAACGATAGGATTTCTGGAATCTTGCCCTTGCCTTCCTTCCCTTGTATTTCTTGGGCTCAACCCTCCTGACGTCCTCAATCAATAAATTCCTGTCGTAATAAAGCATCTGGTCCTTCAGGTGGCTGTTGGCGGCAGCATAGACTCGTGCAAGCGCTGTCCTTGCGCTTTTTGCCTGCCCAACTGTGCCTCCACCGCTCACTGTAATTGAAACATCGTATTCTTTTGCAGTGTCGCCGGCAAGCCTTATGGCATCATATATGAGTTCCCTTATATAGCGCGGTTCGTGCGCATCAAGTGAAATGCCATTGATGGTGACGATTCCCGTCCCTTTGTTCGCCCTCGCCCTTGCAATGCTCTCCTTGTTCTTCCCCCTTGTCACATAGACTTTTTCCTTCTTTTTTTTCGGGCTTTTGCTCCGCGGCACTGATCTTTTTTTGACCATGTTATCCCTCAATCCATCCCAATTCTCTGCAGATCTCATTTATGGAAACATACTTTTTAAGGTATTCCGGTTTTTCAAGTTCAAAATTTATCCCTTTTTCTGCCTTGACTTTTCCCATATACACCCTCAGCCTTTTCAATGCTTCCCTCCCCCTCGCTGATTTCCATGGGAGCATTCCCCTCACAATCCTTCTCACCAGAAGATCGGGCCTTCTTGGCCAGTAGGGGGAATGCTCTGGGTCCGCAAGGCTTTTGATATCCGCCCTGACCTTGTATTTTGAGATTAAGTCTTTTTTGTTTCCGCTCATGAGCATTTTCTCTGCATTCATGAGCACGACTTTCTCGTGCATGAGAAGCATTTTCGCGATTTTGGTTGCTGCTCTTCCCACAACCAGCCCGTCTCCGTCGATTATTTTCATTTTTTCATCGCAAAATTCAGAAAAATCCCTGTTCATGCAATACACCTTGTCATGCTCATTTTAAAACTACAATATTCTTGTTTCCGAAGTCTTCAAACTGCTCAAAAGGAATGAACTGCCCTCCAGAGCTTTTAATCTTGTCCAGCGCTGACTGCGAGCAGGAGAGGGCGACGATAGTGAGCTTCTTCCTGATCTCTCCTTTCCCAAGCACTTTTCCGCACACAACCACAGTCTGGCCGTTCTCTGCATTCCCTTCGATTCTGTAAAGATTCACTGATGCGAGGTTTTTCCTGTGCCCAAGGAGCGATCTGTACACCATCTGCCAGATCTCCTTCTTCTTTCCTTCCTTCTGCATCCTGATTGCAACTTTTCTCCTGTACATTTTTTCACCAAACAATTTTGTTGAACTTTTTTGGTTCACATGCTTCTTATTCAATTGTTTCTATTTCATTTGTTTTCTTTGAAATGCGGGGGGTGGGATTTTTGGACGGCCAATATCGTATTTTTCATTGAGTGTTCGAATGATATCCACCGAAATATTTTCGAGCAAGCGAAAATATTGAGGTTTTTAATGTTCCAGATTGTTTTTCTTTCTCTCACGGGGGTCTCTTTCTTAAGAGGAAAACTACGTTTTCCCTCTACCCTTTCCTTTTTCTTTCTCCCAGGGGTCTTTCTTTTTCCAAAAGAAAGAGGCCTAAAGAAAGAGAGGCCCGAACCCACGCAGCCCTAAGGCACAGGAGCCTCAGTCCTGCACGTTTGACCTGGCTCCGCCACCCCCGCGAAACAAACATTCTTCGAATTTTCTTCTAAAGCGATGTTTCGTGGGAATTCATATCTTGTCTTCAAGCTCTTTTGTTTTTTCCAGCAATATTCTCGCGGCTTCTGCTACCATTCTCGATGGCTTGAAATTGTGGAATGTTTCAACGTAAAACTCAAACTTTTCATTTTTTTCGTCATAATCGTATGAAATGATTCCGGGCTGGTGCCTCGCATGGTCAAGCGCGTTCCCAACTTTTGCCTTTGCTTCCACCCTGAGAACCTGGCCTTCCGCCAGTTTTATTACCGGAATGTTGTCCAAAGCCACGCCAACCCTTCTGTCCGTCGTCTTTATGTCCCCAGACAGCACGGTTCCGGGCCCCTGCTTTTCCAAAGTGAGAGTGATCTCCTCATCATCGTCATAATCCTCTGGAGTGGTCAAGGGGATGAGCCCCAGCCTGTTAGCTATGAATTCATCGAAAATCGAAGAAGTGTTTTCGTAAAAAACAACGCTCGTAATCGCAAAGGTTTTCACCCTCGACATTGCAGTCCTTCTTATTGCATTTGCAAAGCTGATTTCTGCATTCTCAAGCGTGAAAGTCATTTCGTCGTCTTTTTCATCCTTTATTTTCACTTTCATTATCCATCACACCCTTCTTCCTCTCCTTCCGCCCGGCCTTCTTGTCGTATCCGTCGGAATCGGCGTTGCATCTTCAATTCTCCCAATTTTCAGCCCGGATCTGGCAAAAGCCCTCACGACTGCCTGGGCGCCAGGGCCCGGAGTTTTCGACTTATGGCCTCCCGGAGCCCTTATCCTTATATGTATTCTTGTGATTCCTCTTTCTTTTAACTTTTCCGCAACCCTGAAAGCTGCCTGCATTGCAGCATAAGGTGAACCCTCTTCGCGGGAGATTTTCACTATCATCCCTCCGCTTGCCTTTGCAATGGTTTCCGCTCCGGAAACATCAGTTGCAGTCAAGAGGGTATTATTCTTGGATGAATAGACATTGATTACTGCCCATTTGTCCTTTCTCCTTTCCATTGCCTGTTCTTCTGCCATTTCATCCCCTCTTGATGGTCGGTTCTTCCGCCATTGTGACAAGATAGCTTGGAGCTTTTATTTTATGATCTCCTATTGAAATATGCCGGTGGACGATGAGCTGCCTAGATTCCTTCATGCTCTTTGCAAAACCCTTCTTCACAACGAGAGTCTGGAGCCTCCTTTCGAGAATCTCCCTTAATGTAAGCCCAAGTAAATCATCCAGTTTCTGCCCTTCCTTGATCCACCCATACCTTTTCGCTTTTGCAAGTATCTGCTCTGCCTGCTGGACGCCCTTTTCTCCCAAAGCGTGGAGCTTTCTTGCCTCCCTTCTCAATTTCTTCAATTCCCCTTCCATTCTCCAAAGCTCGTGCACGCTCCTTAATCCATATTCAATCCGCAGGGCTCTCTCTTCTTCGATTCTCTTTGCGTCCCACAGCCTCTGGGGCGTTTCGTATTTTTTTCTCAGTTTCCTTGGATCTCCCATTTATATTCACCTGTTCATAATTCCCGAATGAATTGCAGCTGCTTTTCAGTTTGCAACAAACTATGTGCGCGCGTTTCCCGCAAATCCAGCGCATGGACAGCGCAAAACATCCCTTTCACGCGCCGCGCATTTTGTTTATTTTTTTTGCCAAACGCTTGCGAATTAAATGATTATTTTTTTGCTGGTGCTGGCGCAGGCTTTTCCACTTTCTTCTCTGCGGTTTTTTCCGCTTTCTTTTCCTGCGCTTTTTCAGCTGCTCCTGCAGCAGAAGCGGCTGCTGTTCCGGGCAGCAGTTTCTTCCTTATGACTCCCACTGTGAGGCCTTTCCTTCCCGTAGTCCTCGTTCTCTGGCCCCTCACTTTCTGCCCGCATGAATGCCTGTATCCTTTCCATGTTCTCGTGTTCACTCCACGGGATATGTCCTGCTTAGTCATGAACATTAAATCGCTTCCCACAATGTGGATGTCCTTTCCAGTATCAAAATCCCTTCTTCTGTTCAGCAAATAGGAATATATGTTGTATTTTGAAGGATTCTTGAGTATCTCTTCAAGCCTTTCAATCTCGTCCTCTCTCAAAGCCCCTATCTTCATGTCGTCAGGAAGCTTCATCTCCCGGAGGACAATGTTTGCCAATATTTTCCCAAGATTTATTCCGACTCCCCTGATTCTTGTCAATCCCCTGTAAAGGGACAGATTGCCATTTATATCCTTTCCTGCGATTCTGATAATTCCCCTGATTTCCCGTTCCATCACATCACCAAAACGCCTTTTGCTGAGCCCATGATATTCTCTTTGCCTTCTTTATTATAATAATACGAATATTCTTTATTACAATAATACGGATAAATATTGATGGGTTCAAATAATGCTATTTAATACTTTTTATTTTTGTAGGGGAATATTTATAAACTTGTCTGCCAAGCATTAAAAACCAAAAGGACAAAGCCTGCGCAAACCCGTGCAGGATTTGTCTGCATTTGAGACAGAAAAATCATAGATAGATTTTCTCAAATACAATAAAGAAAAAGAAAAAGGAAGGATTATTTCATAACATAAATTTTTACAATCCCCCCTATTGCACCAAGCACTGCCGCCATGATTGCACCGACGATGGGACTTATGATAAGGGCAAATATCGCACCAAGAATCCCAATCCCTGCACTGGCAGCCATTCCCATGGATTCTCCGCTCGCTGCCCCTCCTGCGGTAGCTCCTATAAGAATGCCGACAGCACCCAATACCCCGCTGAGGATTCCAATCACAAAACCAAGAATGGCGCTTCCCTTGATGCACTCGACAAGCTGCAATCCTGCTTTTGCGAGTTCAAATCCCAGATAAACCCACACCAATAATTCAACAAAACCCAAAAGCACATTGAGTCCGACCAGCGCGATTCCTGCAGTTCCCATAAAAACAGAAAGAATTCCCAAAACAAAACTTACAATTACCAGTGCCACGATCACCATGACGCTGGTCTTCGCCTTGTCCACGTATCCTTTTATCATATTCACAACCATATTCTCACCCAGATGATTTCATTCCATGAATTTTTAATCCTTGCGCCACATTATAAAATGCAATAATGATTATTTATATAAACTGGATGCGAATAAGTTTGTTTTTTCTCCATCCTAAATTTAATTTGAATAATATAAAATCAAATATTTGGGAGAAAGGAGCAGTTTCATTCTCATTCATTTTCAAAAAAATAGAATTTGATGATTCCACCCAAAAAGCCAAGAAAAGCTCCAAACAGGAAGCCAAGAAAGGGAGTAACCAATCCGCAGAAAACAGTGAAAGAAAATCCCAAAGCAGCGGAGAGGGCATAAAACAATTCAGAATACAAATCAGAATACTCGGTGGATAGGAGTTCTGTTCTCGCAGCAGAAACTATTATTACTGCCTTCAACACGCCCAAAAAGTAGTTCAGGAGCCCGTTCACAAATCCCAATATCCCCCCTCCTATCAGGGAGTCCGTGAGCGTTCCTTTGTTGCTCACAATCTCATAGCCGACTCCCACGCTCACAAAGAGGCTGAAAGCCCATAATGTGAAAAAATAAAGCTCTGCGTAGGAAGGAAAAAAGCCGGTGATGAAAATCGCAAACGAGCACGCCAGAAGGACAAGGAATGATATTTTAGCCTTTTTTGCATATCCAATCAGGAAACCAAACATTCTCCCCCCTCTCCCAAAATATTTGTTCGTCGCAACATATCTTATTATTTAAATATCGCTCGTTTCCGTCGGTGCTTGCGCAAACATACAGCCCATTGCTGTGCAACACGCAAAAATGCGTTTTTTATTTGCTCCATTACGACGTTGACGATTTATCGGAATTTAACCTCGCCGGGCGAAGCGTTTCCCTTGGAATATTTGCCCGCAGTGATTCATTCCAAAGAAGACTTCATAGCGAAGAACTCTCCGAAGTGGCGAAGTTAAGTTGGAAATACATTCATTTCAAGCATAATTCCTTTCAAAGATGAGCTATAAATACTTTTTCTGTGATTTCTTGCCATGGGGGGAGCAATCTTGAATGATTATCAGCCGACACTGTCATTCGCAAAAAAGAACAAACCCAAGAATGTCGCACTGCTTTTCAATGTCAATATTGACCTTTTGAGAAGGGGGAAGGGAAGGATCAAGTCAGAAGGGGAAAGAATCATTTCAAAAGAAAAATCCATTGCCATGTCAAGGGAAAAATGGGAGGAGAAAAGAATCGGCGGGCAGATGGGAAACATGTCTCTCCAGACCGCATCCCTCGACGTGGATACGCTTCTGAATGTTTCAATTCCAAACAGGGAAACCCTCGCCCTCCTGAACCATCAGACATTCATTCCTACGGTGAAGGGGTTTTTAAGGATCTGGGCTCTTCATGACAGCGACTTGGATAGGAAACCTTCAAGATACCACTACATTGTTGAATATGAAAACGACAGGATGATATTTACGTATGATCCTGAAAATTTCGAAATGAAGCTGAACGAGCATTATTTTCCAAGTTTTGAAAAATATGAAAAAGAGAATGGAAAAGTCGAGAGGATAATCCTTGGAGGATTCCATCTCGTGAAACCCAGCCGCGTCTCTGAATTCGACGAAATTTTTAGAAGCCGCGTGGGAATTGAAAACAGGAGAATATTCTTTGAGAGCGGGGAATTCCAGAACAGGAAAACGAGAGAGACATTTGAAAAGCGGTTTTTCCCTTCCCTCTACTGCGCGGGAATGAACCTCTGCGAATTTGCATCCCATGATTCGGAGTCATTGGAGAATCTGAACATGCTCGTGATGCATGAACCTGAATTCGCGTTGGCTTGGAAGAGGGAATGGAAAAAGAATGAAAAGGAAAGGGCTGCAAAAGCCCTTGCTTTCGGGAATCTGTGCGCCTCATACAAGGCGGAATTCGGAAAAACCCCAGGCTTCAGGGATTTTGGAAAACTTAAACTCGTCTGCAGGCCCAAGAAGGAAATCAATGGGATGATTGAAAAACTGAAGAGGAGAAGCAGGAGCTTCAGGGCGCTTGAAAGCAAGGGGGAAATTGTCGCTGTTCCCGCGCTGAAGGCAAAAAGAAAATTCTCAGTCGGGTTGGGCGACACGTTTGCCGCGGGTTGCTTCCTTTTGATTTGACTAATTGATTATTGTTTGTCCCATACAAGCATTTTATTCGATTCTTCAATCATTTTTTTTCCTTTCAAAATGTTTCTTGCAAACATTAGCAGCGTGCCTGCTGCAATCAAAACCGGCCCTGCCCACAATCCCGCCTTGAATTCCGGAACCTGTTTTTGCGTTGCACATGCAACTGCGGTTACAATAATTCCTCCGGCTAAGTTTGTCAGCAATATGTTTCTTGCAGAAAGGGAAAGCATTCTTTCTTCACTGCCCATCCCCTGGATGACACTCTGGATGGCGGCAATTGCCTTATCCTGCTGCCTTTCATCAAGGGCAGCAAGAAAAACTTCCCGCCTATCCTGCACAACTTTAATTCTTCTTTTTGCAAATTTTTCCAAAAGTCCCTTGCTTTCAACTGCCATGGCGACATAGAATCGATTTTTCCACGAATTTACAAAAACAACCATAAACCTATTTTATGCAAAAAAGATTTATATGCTTTTTGGAATATGAAACACCAAATAAAAAAATGAAGATAATTTTCGATTGGGCTTGGGCGACACGTTTGGCGCGGGCCGCTTCCTTTATTGTGAAGGAGTAACTCATTTCAAAAACTTGTTTACTCGGAGAAGTTCATAAAAACCGTCCAGAATATATTTCGAAACAAGAGTGAAAATTCCAACGGAAAGCATCGTGAGCGAAACGGGAAGAATCTCTTTGGGATTTTTTGGGAGATCTGTGAAACAAACGGCCGTAGTAATCGCACCTGCAACAGCAATTCCGCCTGCAAGGAGGGTTGCCACTCTTTTTGCGATGAAGTAGCCGGGTGGAATAATGTTTTTTACTTGCCGTATGGTTCCCCAAACAAATGCCCTGGTCCCCGGCGATAGGGCTTCTCCTTCGGCCATACTAATTGGTTTTCTTGCACCACTAGGCCGTTGTAATTCTAGATGGACAAGCATTCGATTGATGGCTTCGTCCCTGCCCCCCATGAATCTCAATAAGGCCCTTCTAGTTGAAAGGTTGGCTGCCAGTTGAACAGGAACCTGCGGCCTCGGTTTTCTTGCCTGCATATCCATTCCTCCAGAAAAAATACACGCTAATAATTTATAAACGTTTTGTGCATTCCGCGGAATGTGTTTATAGCCGACCGCAAAAGTCTTGCGGTTGCTTTGACTTCGTCAAAGGCTGGAGAAAACGCTGCGTTTTCTCCATCAGCTACATAGCAAAGTGCAGCGAAAAGGTATTTGCAAACACTTGCAAGACTTTTGCACTTTGCTATAGCTGCAGATGGAGTTAAATATTCAGTATCGGAATAAACATACCCTAAAAAATATTATATGTATATAAATCCTTTCCATCTTAAAATATTTCGGGTGATGTGAATGATTCCGGAAGATGTTAAGGCAGAAATTGAACAAAAGGTGCGCGATCTTGAAAAGTCAACAGGAATGACTTCGGATGGGCCACAAAATAGATTGATCGAACTTGGAGAACAATACAAAGAACGAGCACGTTTCATAATCCGATTGCTTGCTCGTCCTGAAGGCGCATTTTATCAAGGTTTTTTTCCAGAAATCAATGCCGCTCGCGTTGTCAAAGCCCTTGCCGGACATGAAGCAATTCCTGCATTATTGCAGGCATTGGCTGATCAGCCAGATAATAGGAATATGCATGTAATGGCTCTTTCCACGTTGAGGTGGATTAAACATAGAAGCGCATTGGATGCATTATTCCAATACCTTGATTCGCGAAATCCACTTTGCGCATCAGATGCCATGGAATACATACGGGGAATTATTCAGGGAAATCCAACCCTTTTGTTGACGAATCAACAAAATGCGATTCTGCAAAGATATTCCCCATAGAGGGGAGGAGAACTTGACCATGCAGGCGTTGATGCATTGACGACTCTCTCTGTATCGCCTGATCCAAGTGTTTCAAATCCAGCCATAGGAAAAATGATTGAAAGAGCATTGGATAAAGATGGTAGTCTGCATCCCAGACCGGAGAATGTATTAACCGCTCTACGCTTGGCTATGAGTGGGGCAGCCGAGGTTGCCGTAAAGGTCAGAAGAGGTTCCGGGCATGGGAGAAGCCTGACAATTACGATTCGGGAACAGGATCCTGCCAAACCTGCAAAGGCTGCAGCCAATAAAGTATAGTAATATAATGGAAGAAGCAGTCTCAAACCCTCTTTTTTTCTATCCATCAATAGTTTCCGCGCTTTCTTTAAATCAGCTTTGGATTTGAATTCTACGCGCTGAAAATTCAAACCAGAAAAGAATTTATGAAAAAAGAATGAAAATAAAAGGAAAACAAGAAAAAGGATTCATCTCGTGATGAAATTGTCGCTCGAGATTATGTTGTCCGTCTTTTCCTCCTGCGCTTCCGCGCTCCCGTATTTCCTTCCGACAACGTACGGGCTCTTGATTCCGGTGAAAATCGCAATCGCCTCAAGCTTGTTCTGGAACCTCTCATCAAGCCTCGCGCCCCAGATCACGTTGGCGTTCGGATCAACCGCTTCGGTCATCATTTCCCCTATTTCGTTCGCTTCCCCAAGAGTCAAATCCGGACCTCCTGTCACGTGAAGAAGCACTCCTTTTGCCCCCCTGTAATCAACGTCGAGGAGCCTGTGTTTTAAAGTATTCTCCACAACCATCTTCGCCCTGTTCGTGCCCTGCGCCTCGCCAACGGCAATCAGGGAAACCCCTCCACCAGTCATTATCGTGCGCACGTCCGCAAAATCAAGGTTTATCAAACTGGGCATCATTATGGTTTCCGTTATCCCCTGAACAGCCCTCACGGTGACTTCGTCCGCAATCGCAAATGCCTTGTCAATTGGAAGATTCGGCACCATTTCATGCAGTCTGTTATTGTCAATCACTACCACAGTGTCCGCGAATTTCGAAAGCTCGTTGATTCCCTCTTCTGCCTTCTTGAGCCTTATCCTTTCAAGAAGGAAAGGATAGGATACTATTGCAATCACTATTGCGCCCTGCTTCCTCGCGACTTCCGCGACGACCGGCGCTCCCCCGGTTCCGGTTCCTCCTCCCATTCCTGCTGCTAAGAATACGATGTTGGAATTCTTTGTGATCTCGTCAACAGTGTGCCTGTCTGCTTCCATTGCTTTTTTTCCAATGTCCGGATACCCTCCAGCACCAAGCCCCCTTGTTATGGTCTTTCCGATAAGCACTTTCTTTATGTGGGGGGAAATTATCCCTAGGTGCTTTTCATCAGTATTCAAGGCTATGAGTTCAGCTCCCTTTACTCCTGCAACAGCAAGCCTGTTCACAGTGTTGCATCCTGCCCCCCCAATCCCAATGACCGAAATTTTCGGAACGAAATATTCGCTTTCATCCATACCAATTATCTGCGCCATTAAAACCGCCTCATATATATTGGCGTATTCCTTTATAAATATTTTTTCTTTTAGTTTTTCTGCAAAATACATTGTTGAAGCAGATAAAATTACAGATAAATTGATTTTTTCACAATCTATAGCAAAGTGCAAAAGTCTTGCAAGTGTTTGCAAATACCTTTTCGTTGCACTTTGCTATGTAGCTGATGGAGAAAACGCAGCGTTTTCTCCAGCCTTTGACGAAGTCAAAGCAACCGCAAGACTTTTGCGGTCGGCTATAAAACATGGGTTTTCTCAAATTCAATCACAATTTGCTTATGAGCGCTTTTATCTCTTCTGCTCCTTTTTGGAAAAGTTCCTGCTCGAATTTGTTCATCCTCCATTCCAGAATCTTTTTTATCCCCTCTTTTCCGATGATTGCAGGAACCCCAATGCTCAAGCCATCCAGTTTGTACTCTCCCTGAAGCACTGCCGAAACGAGCAGGGGAATCTTCCTGTTTTCCGCGACGGAATGGATCAGGGCAGTCGTCGTTCTTGCAGGCGCGAACTCGGTCGCCCCTTTCCCTTCAATGATCTCTATCGCCTCTTTCCTCAAAAGCTCCCTTATCTCCTTCATTTCCTCTTCGGAAAATTCCTTCTTGTCATCTTTAAAAGAGACTCCTGAAAAATACGGGACCTGGTATTCCCCGTGCTGGCCAATCACGTATCCTGCTATCTGCGTTGGGGGAACCTTGTATTTCTTTGAAAGAATGTAGGTGAATCTTGCGGAATCCAGCATCGGGCCGGAACCTATTATTTTCTCCCTGCTCTTTCCGGTTTCTTTCCACAACAAATAATTGTTCACGTCCATTGGATTCGAAAGAGTGATTACCACCTGGTCTTTTTTATTCGCTTCCTTTATTTTCCCCGCAATATTTTTCATAATGCCCGCATTGAAGATTGCGAGCTGCTCCCGTGTTTCCCCAACCTTTCTTCCCCTTCCGGCAGTGACAACCACTATGTCGCAGTCCCAAGGCTCGCCAAAATATACCCTGCAGTCGCTCTCATTCACGATTGCCTGGTTGGCGTCGCGCGCCTGTGCGTCAGCCAATTTTTCCACGATGTCATAAACTACTATTTCCTCAAACCTTCCACCCAAGGCGGAAGTATACATTATTTGGCTTCCAAGCCTTCCAGTTCCCGCAAATCCGAGTCTCATTCAATCACATCCTTTCCAAATTTCAAAAAAATATTTTGGATTACAGATTATCATTCTCTGCGCAAAAAAACGCGCAATTCTAAATGCATATTATTCGTTTATTATCGGGCCAAATGCGCGAATGAGTTTGCTCAGGCATCTGCTCGAATGTTTGTTCATAAGCTTTGAGTTGTTTCCTCTCTTAATTTGTTCATTCATTGCGGTAATAGTCAAACTGGTCCCAGATGCTCCTCCTCGTTCTTAATTTGAGTATGTAGACTGCCAAAAGGAACAAAACCAGGACCGCAAAGATTCCAAGGAACTGCGAGATCTTGCTTACTACCTCCGGAAAAACCAGTATTGTGAAAAGCAAAACCAATATGAAAATCGGAAAACCGACAAGAAGAAGCGTGGTGGTCGTCTTGTTCTGGCTGTCTGAGGATTCCTCCTCATGGGGAATTGCCATCCATGCGGAGTATATCTCTTCTTCCGCATATCCTTTGGAGGCGAGCTCTTCGAAGATCTGCTTTTTTTCTTTCCCTCCTCTTAGCTGCTCTTCGATTATTTTGGCAATCTCATCCTCAAACATGCTTGCAGCCTCTTACAGCCTCTTATAATAACCTGAATTTCGCAAAGTACGTTGGCGCCCGTCGATGCGCGTAGTGGCAAAATGCGCATTATCTTCCTGATTGCTTGCATAAAAACCATGAGATGTTTGGTTTTATGCAAGGCTGAACAAATGCCATTTGGGTTTGCAAAGCATTTGTTCAACGCGTTCAAAGCGAGTTTGCGACATTTGGGATAATAAATCTCCAGAATGACACCTATAGCAAAGTGCAAAAGTCTTGCAAGTGTTTGCAGGATTACCAACATTGTACTTTGCTAGGTAGCTGATGGAGAAAATGCATCATTTTCTCCCGCATTTTTCGCTATTGCGAAAAAGCGCAATATTTCGCAGACGAAATATGTGCATTAAAGCGGCAGCCCGCTGTAATTGCACCGCATTTGACAGAAGCCAAATTGCGGACACTTTGACCGAAGGTCGAAGGCAGTCGGCTATAAAATCATGATCAATCAGGAGCACTTCCCGCAGTCGTCCTGGTTCGGATTCTTGCACAATAGGTGGTCGTAATCCGAGCCGAGGTTCCCAAGATACTTCTGCATAACGTCATCAGCGTCCTTGTCCCTGAGCCTGAATGCCCTCAATGGAGTGTCCTCAGGGCAGGAGCACAGGGTCCTGCTCTTGCATCCCGGCATCCCTTTCACCCTGTAGCCAAAATCACCCACAACTGCGCCAGCAGGAACCGACCCTGAAGGATTGTCCGGATTGATTATAACGTTATTCGCATCAATCGGGGAATAATCCGGGCTGAAGAACTGGTAATCCACCCTTGAAAAGTCCCATGACTCCAAGTCATCCCTTTTCAAAACGAACAATGTTTCAATCCCGTTCGCATCCCCCTTTGTGTTTCCATCCGAGCTGTTATATGTATTCCACGGATCGATGTGCCGATGAAGGAAATTTGGCCCAAGGGCAGTGACTGCATAGTGCGTGCATATCGTAAGATCCCTGAACCATTCAATATCGTAAATCTCCCTGTAATTGTTCGGGGAGTTGACAAGAACGGGAATCTTGCTGTCCGTCTGGATTATATTCTTGGAATTCTCCCAGGTTAACGTGCTCGTATCCCACGTGTTTGTTACGAAAAGAATCTTGCTGGATTTCCCGTTTACTTTGGTATCAAAATCGCTTTTTGGGAGAATGAGAAATGGCTTGTCAATCGCCCTTTTTGCAGCAGCAGACTGCATGTTGTAGGCAATGTGCCCTCCGTATGGGCATGCTCCACCCGCACAGCCGGTAGTCCAGTTCAGGCAGTCAAGGCAGTTGTCAGTTTCAAGGTAAAGGGGTGCGTTGCATTTGTTCCCCCCTCCGCAGTCCTTCACTTCCGCACCCGGAATAGTCAATATGTTGATCTCTGAGGCAGTGTCCGCTCCTGCTGTGGGAACGGTAAGCACTATGAATGCATCGTATTTTGTGTTCAGTGTTTGGCCCGGAAGCAAATCTCCTGTTGAAGGATGTCCTGCCACTGTCAAATCGACAACCAGAATATCCGCATCAGGCTGCGCATCGTAAGCTTTCGTATTGTCAAAATAAGTCCAATTCCCGTACATCCATCCTTTCCCCCTCGGCATTGATGAATCCGTTTCTTGCTTCATTAGCTGCTTTACGTAAATGCTCCTGTTGTTTCCAGATACCAAAAAGTCTGCAATGTTCCTTATGTATTTTGAATTGTCAAAGCTCCTCACATTGCATGAGGGAGAGCTTTTCGAATCCATAAACCTCCTGAAATTGCCGTCGAAAATAATTCGGACGCTTGCATTTTCAAAAAGTGAAATTGCTCCCTTTGACATGCCCGTTTCCAATACCTTTTCCTCCCTTCCTGGATTGTTCGGAATATTCGGCTGATTTAGAGTTGCTTCTTCATCCGTCCCGCCCAACACTCTTGTTTTGAAAAGCAAAAATTCGTCCAGCTCCTTGTCAGCCGCCACTGCTATTCCATCCTCCCGATTCTCGCAATTCCCGCCACCGGGTAAAGCGAGATTGCCTACCCCGCCCAAAGCGCCATAAAGCTGGTTTGCCTTGTCTACCGTCGAGCAATTGAATATTATCGCAAGCCCATGGCCTTCGCCAACGTAGTTAGAGAGGTTGAACGCATCGCCCGTATTCGGGGTGTAGTCAAGGTCCGTCTCAACCGCCCCCCCGTCGGGTTCTGTGAATATTATGAAGATTATCGAATAATTGGAGAGGAATTCAGTTGTAAGCGTAACGCCTCCGTCCGCAGAATTTGACCTGTTGTACAAATCCACGGGATAACCGTAATATGCGAGAACCCTCACCAGATCGTCGTCGAAATCCTGCTGGTGGATCGCCCCATCGTCTTTTTTCGCAACAGTGTAAATCAGAGCCCTTCTTGGCGCGTACACCGGATGCACGGCCTTGTTTGGGGGATTGGTAGTATCCACTCCAAGCGCTGCCTCGATTTCTTTGTATTCTCTCGTATATACTGGATCAAGCATCCCATATATTGGAATCCTCACTTTTATCGAGAGGTTCTTTGTATAGTTCCTCGTCATTTCCGTATCGTTGATTCTTATTGAGAAATTCATGTAAACGTCAATGTGCCAAGGAAGAACGTAATATTCACTGCTTCCCGGGCTTTTTGGCGCGCTCTGGTTGAAGTAGATTCCGCTGATGTTTGCTTCGCTGTTGAATCCCATGCCTGATGCGAATTTGTTCACGTCATTAACGAAATCCTGGAAATTTGTCGGCATGCAGTTTGGAACGGGGTCCGGGGCGGGAGGATTCCTCACATCATATCCCCTGTACCGGGAGACGTTGAAAAGCGTTGTGAAATTCCCCTTCACAAAAAGAAGCCCGTCGCCTCCCCCTTCATCGAAATATACCCCATACCTTTTCAAAGCCGACTCTTCATAGGTTGAAACCCTCGCATTAAGGCAGGTTATTGCCTTGTAGGAAAGAAGATAGACGACGTTTTCCATGTTCTCTTCTGAGTAGATGTTTGCAATCTCCCTCATCTGCATGTTCCTTAGCTGTTCCCTCTCTATTTTATCCTTCATTTTTTCGGCATCCACTCTATAGAATACCAGCAGCAAAGCGAGCGATATTATTGCAAGAATTATCGCCGTGAATAAAAAACCCTTTTTTGCGTTTTTCACAACATTATATATTCACGATATTTAATAATTTTTTCTATTGTAAAAAAAGGGGAACTTGCAATTCCCCTCAAGCAGTTTGCATTCAAACTGCTGTGCATTTGACTTTTCTAGTCAAATCGCATCCTTTGCCATCCCTTCAGCATTTTGAGAGATTGTTATTCCATGTGGTATTTTGACTTTATTTACAACACTCGTTTACACTCCGTCAACAGACTGATGAATCGGTTAACCGATTCAGTCGCAAGCTCTGCTTGCGAATAGTTCACGCAAGTGAACAACATCCTGCAAGCTTCCAACAAAACCGATAGGTTCAAGCATTTCTTTCAGAAATGCTGCGTTTTTCACAACAGTGAAAATGCGTTGTGGGGCTTTTGAGCGGCAACAAACAAATCCCCAGGATTTGTTGTGCTTTTGACGAACAGTCAAAATGCACCCGCTCAAAATGCACATTTGCTTTGATGTTATTTCGCAGACTGATGCGAGCTAAAACGAGCATCCCAAAGGATTCATTGCTTCAATGTCCTGAAAAGTCATTCGTTGACTCTTTGTAAGGATGCTTTTTATCAAACATCAATATTATGAAAAAGCATTTTCCCCTCAACTTTTTTTATCTTATCAGGTAATTTCCATTTCCCGATTTGGAAATAGCTTTATAAAAGTTGGAAACAGAAGATGTGCAGTGCTTGTTTGGCAAAACAATAAATTATCAGCGCGCAGCGCGCGTTTGCGACGCATATGCGCCATTTATGCGCATGCGAGTGCGCATATTTTTCCCAGTTGCTGAACAAATACTATGTGCGTGGGAGAATGAAAGAATATTTTGCAAAGCTTGAGAAGGACATGGAATCAATGTACAAACTGGCAGAGCAGGCAAGGGCAAAATCCCTGGATCCCGCCAATTACGTTGAGATCATTCCGACAAAAGACATGGCTGCGAGAGTGCAGGCCATTGTAGGCCCTCCGGGAGTCGCGGAAGAAATCAGGAAATCAAAAAGCAAAGATCGGAACGAATTAGCGATTGAGATTGTGAAGAAAATACTCGAAGGCAAATTCGGAAAGATCGGAAATGAAGAAACGATAATCGGGCAGGCAGTGAGAACGGGCGTTGCAATACTCACTGAAGGAGTGCTCGTCGCGCCGACAGAAGGAATCTCAAAAATCGCAGTGAAAAAAAATCCGGATGGAAGCAACTACCTTGCAATCTATTTCGCAGGCCCAATAAGGTCTGCAGGAGGAACTGTTGCGGCATATTCCGTTCTGCTTGGCGATTTTGCAAGAAAATACTTCGGCATAAAAGATTACAGGCCCACTGATTCTGAAGTTGAGAGATACGTTGAGGAGATAAATCTTTACAGGATAAAAGTCAATCTCCAATTTACCCCATCTGAAGAGGACATCAAGACGATAGTGCGCAACTGCCCCGTGTGCATAGACGGGGATCCTACTGAGGAATTCGAAGTGTCAGTCCATAAGAATCTGGAGAGAGTGGAAACCAACAGGGTGAGGGGCGGAATCGCCCTTGTGATTGCAGAAGGAATCGCGCAGAAAGCAGGCAAGGTTGCGAAATACGCCAGGAAAATGGATCTTGACTGGGAATGGATTGAGAAATTGATTAGGATTGCAAAAAAAGAAGGGGAAGAAACGAAAATTGAACCAAATTACAAATACCTGGAGAACATGGCTGCGGGAAGGCCCATATTCGCCCATCCTTCAACTCCGGGAGGATTCCGCCTGAGGTATGGGAGAACAAGGATGACCGGAATCGCTTCAAAGGCAATACATCCTGCTACAATGGTCCTGCTTGATGAATTCCCCGCGATAGGAACGCAATTGAAAATAGAAAGGCCGGGTAAAGGGTGCGTAGTCACCCCCTGCGATACGATTGATGGGCCGATAATAAGATTGAAGAACGGTTCAGTAGTTAGAGTGGAAACAATGGAGCAGGCGCATAAGATTAAGGATGAAGTGGAAAAAATACTGTTTTTGGGGGACATTCTCGTGAGCCTGAATGATTTCCTGAAAACAAACCACCCGCTAGTTCCTGGCGCATGGTGCGAAGAATACTGGCTCATGGATTTGAAATCAAGAAAGGAAGTGAAAAATGAGGAATGGCAGGAAGTGAATGCAGAAAAAGCTTTCAAAATCTCAGAAGAAACCGGAGTTCCACTCCACCCCAGATTCACTTATTTCTGGCATGACATTTCAAAAGAAGAATTGCAGAAATTGGCGCAATTCCTTTCAAAAGGCTCTGTGAAATACGATTGGTTCAATCTCAGGGAATTCTCAGTTCCTTCCGGGGAGGAAAAGGAGATTCTTGAGAAGCTCGGCGTTCCCCACCTGGTTGTCGAGAGGGATGGGAAGAAGGAGATAATAATTGAAAAGGAGGATGGGTTCGCGCTTCTCAACACTCTTGGAATCCTGAAGGAAAAAACCCTGAGCCTTGAAAGGTTCGATGAAAAATTTCAGGAAAAAAAAGAGATGATGCAGCTCATCTCTTCGCTTGCAGGAATTGAGATAAAGAAGAAAGCCCCCACTTACATAGGGGCAAGGATGGGAAGGCCTGAAAAGGCAAAGCAAAGGGAGCTTCAGCCCGCCCCGCACGTTCTTTTCCCGGTTGGCGACAAGAGCAGGGGAATAATAAAAATGTCTGAAAAGGGGATAATCGTCGAGATTGCAAGAAGGAGATGCCCCTCCTGCAACGAGATCCATTACTACGTCCAGTGCCCAAAATGCAAGGTTGAGACTGTTGAAGAGAGAATATGCTCACAATGCAATAAAATTGTGAAAGAAGGGGAGAACTGCTGCGGAAAAGTAAGAAGCTATGATGAAAGGGAGATAGGCATTAAAAAGCAGATTGAGGATGCAATAAAAAAAATAGGCTATGAGCCCAAGGAAGTGAAGGGAGTTAAAGGAATGATGAGCGAATTGAAAATCCCCGAGAGGATTGAGAAGGGGATTTTAAGGGAGAGATATGGAATACACGTCACAAAAGACGGAACGTGCAGGTTCGATGCAACTGACGTGCCCCTCACCCATTTCTATCCAAGGGAGATTGGAGTTTCCCTGGAGAAACTCCGCGAATTGGGCTACACGAAAGACTTCATGGGCACGCCTCTTGAGAGCGTAGACCAGTTGTGCGAATTGAAAACGCAGGACGTGCTGCTTTCGCAGGCAGGCGCTGAATTCTTCATGAAAGTTGCCAAATTTGTTGATGATGAGATGGTTTATTTATATGGAATGAATGCTTTCTATGATTTGAAAAACCATGAGGATCTGATCGGCGAACTTGTCATAGGATTGTCTCCTCACACTTCAGCCGGGATTCTGGGAAGGATAATCGGATTCACGAAAGCAAGCGTTGGCTATGCCCACCCGTATTTCCATTCGAACAAGAGGAGGAATGCAGATGGGGATGAGGATTCGCTGATTTTGTTGATGGACGCTTTCCTGAATTTCTCGATGAAATTCCTCCCTTCCTCAAGAGGAGGCACAATGGACACCCCGCGGGTTCTCACAAGCAAAATGGAGCCTTCTGAAGTTGATGATGAAGTGCATTCAATGGAAACAGTGCAGAACTACCCACTTGACTTCTACAGATCCACGGAAAGATACGCAATGCCCTATGAAGTGAAAGTGGAATTGGTGAAAAACAAGCTCGGGACTGAGGAAGAGAATGAGAAACTGTATTTCACGCATAATGCAAGCTCGATTCATGACGCACCCCTCAGGACGAGATACGTCCTGCTTGAGGAGATGAAAGAGAAGGTGGATGCGCAATTCACATTGTGCGCCAAAATCCGCGCAGTTGATTTGAAGGATGCTGCTGAGCGCGTGGTTCTCTCCCATTTCATTCCTGATTTATACGGGAATCTGAGGACTTTTGCGCGCCAGCAGATCCGCTGCGTTGAATGCAATGCGAAATACAGGAGAGTGCCTCTCAGGGGCAAATGCCCAAAATGCGGGGGAAAACTCGTACTCACAATCAGCAAGGGAAGCGTTTCAAAATACCTTGATTTGGCGCAGTACATTGCAGAGAAATACGTTCTTCCGGATTATCTGAAGCAGAGGCTGGTTCTTTTGAGAAGAGACATTGACTCCACTTTTGGAAGCGCGAAAAAGTGCAAGGAGACGACGCTGGAAGAATTTTTATAAAATCAATTTTTCACATATTCCAGTCAATAATAAGTTTTCTCATTGCGAGGGTGCAAGCCTTATCTTCCGATGCCCTTCAGGAGTCGCCCTTCCTTCAGCCGCATAAAGAGCTGAAAAAAGATTCGCAATGGAATCCAAGGATTCTCTTGCCTTGTCCAAGTATTTCTCCGCATCGGATGCATTCTTTCCTGAAGTGAATACCCCATCAAAAAGATGAATTGCTGCCTGCTCAATGCATCTTCCAACCTCTTTCAATAAACGAATTCTCGGGTTTGGCGTTTGCGCGACGTTCTTCAATTCCATCATTTTCATGAGAAGCTCGCTTCTTCCTTTTTCAGTGAACGGGCTTCTCTTCGCATTTATGTGATATTTTTCCGCATCTGTTTTTGCCTGCAACGCATAAGAATGCGCAGTATCCCAACCCCCTATCCTCAAATAGCGGAGCATTGTTTGGAGCGATTCCTCGATTTTGCCAATATGCGGATCTTCTGCAGCATCGCTCACGCACATAAGTTCGCGGCATTCACCAACTCTCTTACGTATTTTACCCGCCATATACGGGAGCTCTTCATTAATTTGCTCCAGCCTCTCAACATCCCCCTGAATGGCTGATGTCGTTTTCCCCCACGTTTCATAGCTCTGCGCTAAATCGCGCGTACGCCTAAGAGATTCGATCATGATCCCCCAGTTGCCGCTCCTTCCTTCGTTTTCAGCATGAGCAAGAAGGGAGGCTATCCTATAAAAACGATCCTCTCTGCTCCGGCTTCTAGATAAGCACCATTCTTTTCTTTCTGCTATTTTTCGCAGGACGATTCTCCGTTCTCCAATAAGCTGTTTTCTTCTCCCAAACAATCCTTCGATTTGGGATGTGCAATCCGCAATTCTCCCCGCCTTTTCCTCCCTCTCCGGCTTTGCCTGCCTTGCAGAGGAAATGACATCCCTTGCTTCGACGATTCCTGAAACGAGCTGTGCATACTGCCTTTTCTCCATCTGAAGCTGCCAATTGATTCTTCCAAGCCTTTCAAAATTCAAATATAACATCGCTAACGATTCCCGTCCTCTTGCTGCGAATCTGTTTGTTGCAGCATTAAGTTTGCTTGCGGCGCCCAGATAAGAACCTTTCAGAAGAAGTGGAACTGCCCCCCCTATTTTTTCAGCTGCAAGCACTTTCAACGGATCCATATTTGGGCTTATTCTTGCACTAATTCCTTCCAATTTTAAAGCATATCCCCGAATCTCTTCTTCACTCAAATCCTGATGGCTTATTTCTTCTGCGGTTATTCCAGTTTGATTCATGGATCTTTGAAGCAGCAATTCAAGCTCCCTTGTAATATCCACAATATTATGAATCAAGGATGCAACTGCCCAAACCAATCCTTTCAAATGCTGGGGCACTCTTTTGCTTGGAATCCTCCTCCTGCTATACGCATACTCAAGCTGAGAGTTGCTCATTTGAGCGATCTCTTCCATATCTGGCCTGATTCTCCCAATATTAACTCCCCCAATCTTATCGCCCGACCATCTGATCCTCAATGCCCCCAATGAACGAACCTTAAAAGGCCTTCCAAAAATCGTGAGCCCCTTTTCTTCTCCTTCGGGAGCTTCCATCAGTGGAGCGCATAAAGCAAATCCTCTCATTAAAGTGGGAATAAAATTCCAATCATAAGCAGGAATATTCCATGCAGCAATATCCTCAAGAATCGCTTTCCTTGCGTTTTCGTTTCCAATGAACTCACTTCCAGTGACCATTCCCACTGTGCGCTCAATGGCATCCTGCACTTTTCTTTCGGTTTCAGGATTGAACAAACCCAGATTAAAAACAGTAGTTCTTCCCCTTTCTCCCAACACATTTAGGAATCGCCTTCTTTGTGCACTCGTTACTTCTACTCCATGGATCCTGTGCATTTGCGGAATGGGAACAACTTGCGCGTTTAGCATAAGCCTTTTTTATGGCTGGCAATTATTAAATAGATATCTTCCTTTCTCCCAATCAGCATTCGTATCCAGTTTAAAGGCCATTATGAACCCTATCCTGGAATTCAAGGATGCTTTCAACCTCGATTCCTTTTTCTTCTGCATTAAATCGTATTTCTGAATCAGGAAGCACTATCAGCATTCTTTTTTTAAGGCCAAGGTGATTTTTCAGCAGAGTCTTTATGTCGCTTTCATCTATTCTTTTTCTCATTTTCACTTCAATCCCAATTTCCAGATCCTCGCCGGCAAGAAAATCGATTTCCCTTCCTTCGTCATTGTGGAAATATTGTGCATTCAGCTTCATTGCAACGTCCGTTTCAGCAAGCAGGGAAAAATCTGGCGCCGTCGGGTAGATGTAGGCGCAGAGGCTTGGGAAAAATGGGTAAAATTTTTTGCTTTTTATCTCCGTTTTCCTTGCATTTCTTGAGAAATTGTAAACCTTTCTCACAAGAAGGGAATTTTCAAGGATTTCCATGTATTTTGAAACCGTGTTCCTGTTCATTCCAAAGTCCTTTGAAACATCTTCATAATTTATTATCTGTCCGGGCTCCCTGCATATGAACCTGAAGATATTCTCGAAAAATTCCGGGCTTTCAATTTTATAGAGCTTTGGCGCATCTTCATAAATCACCTTTTTGACAAGCGTTTCCATGTACTTGTGCGGGGCGAATTCGCCGGTGATTATTTCGGGAAGCTGCGAATAGAGGTACTGTTCGTACTGGCTGAATGTCTTTGCCTTTATTCCCTTGAAATCCAGATATTCTGAAAAAGAAAGCGGAGGAAGCATGAATTCGATGATTCTTCCCGCAAGGCTTTCCTTTCCTTTTCTTATGTGCAGGGAGGAGGAGCCTGAGATGAAGAATTTTATATTGGGGTACGAGTCATAGAAAAGCTTGATTTTGCTCCCCCAGTCTTCAAGATATTGTATTTCGTCCAGAAAAACGTAATATTTTCCTTTTCTCAGATTCAATGAAAAGAGGGCTTCCCAGTTTTTTATTGCATCTGAAAGGTTTTCGATGTTTTCTTCAAAAGGAAAATAAAGGATGTGCTCCCTCTTTTCACCTCTTTCAACAAGGAAATCAATTGCCTGCTTGAGAAGGACAGTTTTTCCTGTTCTTCTGGGCCCTGAGATTGCGGCAATAAGGCTTTTGTCTATGTTTTCAATAATTTCCGCAAACAGCTTTCTTTTCTTTGGATAATCACAGGAAAAGCCATTATCCCAATGTGGATTCACCCTTGCCAGAATATCTGCTTCCATGCAATAATTATGCACGGAAAAGCTTAAATAGGCAACTTTCCAGGAAATTCGCATATCGTAGCGTGCAACTTTCCAGGAAATTCGCATATTCAAATTTCATATCCTATCTGTAATGAATCCTGTATTTCTCAACCATCTTCACGGGTTTCCAGCTCTCCTTGGCTTTTCTCAGCCCTTCCACTCCCAAATCCTCCTCCCTATTCAGGAATTTCAAATGTGAAAATAGAGGATTGGAAAGGATTTTCTTTGCAAAAGCATTTAGAGTGAATTGGTATATTCCTTCGTATTCCGTGTTTGCTTTCTCAAAGTGCTCAACAAAAGTATCATTATTCAGGATTTCTCCGATCGCATAGCTTTCAATTTTTCCTTGGATTTTCACGCATATTCCAAAAAAACCCAATTCCTTATAGTTTTTGAGCGCTTCTTTCAAAGCCGAATCTTCTGCATCCAAGCTTTCGTTTTCCGTGCAAGCGCGCAGATTGCACCATTTTTCCTGCATCTTTAGAAAATCCATGACTGTTTCCTGACTCAGTTCGCAAACCTCCGGCTTGTATTTCTCTTCGCATTTCTCTGCAAACCTTCTTTTTGAACGGTGTTTTTCCCCTTTCAATTCAGCCAATTCCATTATGCCATAAACATAATCATCCATCTCCCTTTGATGCTCAACACTGAATCCAGAGGAGTCTGAACTAAAGGGCTCTGCAATGCTTTTCTGTACTCTTGAAAAAACAGAATTGGGATATTCTGCCAGGATTCTTTTTATCGCTTCTGAAGGGTTTTTTCCCACAGGGGGATAGAAATTCCTGCTATTTTTTTCAAAAAAAGAGACGAGCAGATGATCATCAATGATTTTATACTCGCAGGAATGGGTGTTTCTCCATGCATATATGTTCGTAAAAGTCAATTCAGATATTTGGGGAGGGTATTCCTTCAGGTATTTGTCTATAATGGGCTTGTCCTCCAGCCCAACGATTTTGAATTGAGGTTCTTTCATGATTTCATATTGCAATGAAAAAGAATAATTATTTTTCCCCCTATGGTAAGACATGCAATGTTATTTATATTTTTTCTCTATAATAATAGTGGGAATGAATATGTATGTAAATATTGAAATCAGCGGAAATTTGAAAAAATACCTTGAGAATCTGATACGAATGGGCTATGCAAAAAATGAAAAAGAAGCAGTTAAATTGATTCTCGATAAAGCAACCAAAGAAAAGAATGATGTTATGGAGATTTCCCTTAGAAGTTCCGTTTTGGCAATGCCGGATTATTTCAAGGATAAAAGGGAAGACGAAAAGTGGAAGCAATATCTGTGATTATATGAGAAATGAGATTTGGCTTGCAAAAGTTTATTTTTGTATTTGAGAATTTCAATCTATGGTTGCTCTGTCTCAAATGCTGAAAAAGTTGATGACAACTTTTTCATTCTGATTTTTCCGATTCCAAAATCAGGCCAATCCTGATTGTTTCAAAAGAAAAATACAATGAAGATAACGATGATGTGATTGGATTTTGGATAACTTCAAACCTCGGCCATCCTTATTCCATGGAAATCAAAATTGAGGATTTTGCCTTTGGAGAGACAATCGAGTCCAGTGCTGTAAGAATAGATGGGGTAGTCAAGATCAGCAAAAATCTCCTTGTGAAAAAAATCGCAGCAACCAAAGGCGGTTTCAGAGAAAGAGTGGTCGGTGAATTTCTTGAAAAAGTTTTAGGCAAAACCGACAGGTAAGTGACAATAATTTTTCGGACTGTTCATGTATAACGTCAATACACGTGCCATTCCATCCTTGCTAGATAGGCGAAAATCATAAGGGAAGCAATGAATGCAACGTAGGGATAACTAATGAGCGTTATGAAGAAGGGAATGAGCGCTACAAGAAGGGAGTTTTTCCAATCCCTTCTCTTCCTGTAATAGACAAAACTATTCAGAACAGAGAGGATGAAGAGTGCATA